>Ga0182021_10001308_pt1 | contig 28322 bp, 24 predicted proteins | sample 612E3MmetaG_FD_120493 | JGI IMG/M metagenome (GOLD analysis project Ga0182021, IMG submission 120493) | Permafrost microbial communities from Stordalen Mire, Sweden - 612E3M metaG (Illumina Assembly) | ecosystem: Environmental > Terrestrial > Soil > Wetlands > Permafrost | place: Sweden...
AACCTGAGCATGGTCGGCTACATCTGCATGGGCGCCGGCGTTCTCGCGTTGGTCCTCAGCCTGGTACTGAATGCCCAGGCCACCCGCACCAAGCACACCGCTGTCGTCGAGCACCGGGACGACGTGTCGTAGAGACGGTGCCCCCACCGGATCGAGGGGTCACGACCTGCCGAGGACGGTTCCGTACTCATGCAGTTCGTGGCTCTTCGACCCGGTGAGTCGGTCACGTACAGTCTCGAGGGGCCACGACACGCCCGGTTGGTGCGGCGTGTGGCGTCACGAAGCGACCTCCCGACGAGGCAGGGCCGTCGCCGGGCGTTGTTGGAAGAGGGGTCAGCCGGAACCGTATTCGCGTTGTGCTCCGAGGCGAAGGTTCACGCCTTCTGGAGCGCGCGCGAGAAGCGTCCTGCGCACATCCATCAGATCCAGCGAGTCGCCAAGGTTGACGACCACGTGCGTGCCGCTCGGCTCGATCCAGGTCACGTACAGCTCGCGAACCCTGCGGTTCGAATACCACCCGATGAACAGGTTGCCGACATCCGACCACGTGGCCGTGCGGGTGATGCCGTGGACATCGATCGCGCTGAGGCCTTCGGCGCTGACGGTGACCTCGGGACGACAACCCAGGGGACGGCGGAGTACCTGGACCAACCTCACGGAGACGATGGCGACCATCACTGCACCGACCGCCACGTACGAGAGCGCGTTCCGGGGCCCAAGGCTCGCCAGCGGGCCGCCGATGAGAAGCGCTACGACGGCAGCGCTGGTCACTCCGTGAAGTCTCTGGGCCTGCGTCTCGGCCCTGCCAACGATGACCACGGGGTCGAGGCGGTCCTTGGCCGGCGGACGGTAGCGGTCGATTTCCGTGCCTTGGTGAGGAACCGGTAACACCTCCCAGGTGGGTTCGTCGTCGATCGGGGGCATGAGGCGAACTGTATTCCCGGTCACCGTCGGCCGCAGTCACCCCTATCCCCTCCACCGAGAGCCACCGAGGACAGCGTCGGTGGCAAGACGGTGCGGAACAGCCTGCGGAGCAGATCGTCGTGGCATGGACCACGCGGTGGAGTGCGTAGACTGGGGCACACAAATACCCCAGTGGGGTTTTCTTCGTCACGGACGTGGAGGGCCCAGAAGGAGGCGACAGCGTTGGCTGACATCACCGTGAACCAAGCTCACGAGCGCATGGAGAGTGCCCAGATCGTCGATGTTCGTGAGGACTCCGAAGTCGCCCAAGGGCGGATTCCGGGCTCCCTGCACATCCCGTTGGGTCAACTGGGCGTACGCATGGGCGAACTCGACCGGCAACGGCCGGTGATCGCGGTATGCCGGAGCGGCAACCGGAGCGGCTTCGCCACCACGTTGCTGGTGTCAGCGGGCTACACGTGCGACAACATGGCCGGCGGAATGCTGGCGTGGCAGTCGGCCGGGCTGCCGACGGTCTGAACAGCATGCAGATCACCGCGCCATTGATCATCACGCTCGTCCTCTCGGTCTTCGTCGGGGTGTCACTCGGGCTGTTGGGTGGCGGCGGGTCGATCCTCACCGTTCCGATCCTCACGTACGTCCTGGGCATGGATCCGAGTCATGCCATCACGTCGTCGCTGTTCGTCGTCGGTGTCACGGCGTTCGTCGGCATGTTCCGTCACGCCCGGGGCGGGCGCATCAGCTGGCGCACGGGTCTGGTGTTCGGCGTGGCTGCGATGACCGGCGCGTTCGTCGGAGGACTCGTCGGGGGCCTCATCCCAGGTGCGGTGCTCATGGTGCTCTTCGCCGTCATGATGATCGTGACCTCGGTGGCGATGATCCGCGGTCGGCGTGAGCAGAACCCCGGCGTCCCGGCCCCAACGCGCCACCCCGCCCGGGTCCTGCTCGACGGCTTCGGCGTCGGCTTCGCCACGAGCTTGGTCGGAGCGGGCGGTGGGTTCCTCGTGGTACCCGCCCTTGCGCTGCTCGGCGGGCTCCCCATGGCACTGGCGATCGGTACGTCCCTGCTCGTCATCGCGATGCAGTCCTCGGCGGGGCTGGTGGGCCACCTCGTCACCGTCTCCCTCGACTGGCCGGTGGTCCTTGCGGTCACCGCGACGGCGATCGTCGGCTCGTTCATCGGCACGGCGTTGGTCGGGCGCATCCCGGAACGGACGCTACGAAAGTCCTTCGGCGTGTTCGTCCTCGTCATGGGCGCTGTGGTCCTCGCCGAGGAGATCCCGCGAATCGTCGGGCACCTGTTCGCGTGAACGGGCCCCGCCGGGCTGTCGAAGCGCGAGGCTCAGCTCTCGGCGTTCACCATGAAGTCGGCGGCGTACGTGAGGTACGAACGGAGCTCGGTGTCCTCGGCCTGCGGGAGCGCGATCTCGTCGCAGGCCGCCAGCATGTGCGTCAGCCAGCGGTCGCGCTGGGTGGGTGTGACGGCGAACTCCGCGTGGCGCATCCGTAAACGGGGATGGCCGCGCTGCTCGGAGTAGGTGTTCGGCCCCCCGAAGTACTGCTCGAGGAACATCCGCAGGCGCTCTTCGGCGGGGCCGAGGTCCTCCTCCGGGTACAACGCACGCAGCGGTCCGTCGGACGCGACTCCGCGGTAGAACGCAGCCACCAGCCGTACGAACGTGTCGTGACCGCCCATCCGCTCGTACGCACTTGGCGCGTCCGGCCCCACCTCTCGGCCCGACGAACCTCGCAGCGGGATGGTCACCCCAGCGCCGCCACGATGGCGTCGCCGATCTCGGTCGTCGATCGTTTGGTGGCACCGGTCGCGACGATGTCGGCCTCGACGGCGGTCTGGATCGCCAACGCCTCGTCCGTACGGCCCAGGTGTTCGAGCATCATCGCGACGGACAGGATCGCGGCCCGCGGGTCGGCGATGCCCTTGCCGGCGATGTCGGGGGCTGAGCCGTGGACCGGCTCGAACATCGACGGGTACGTACCGTCGACGTTGATGTTCGCGCTCGCTGCCAGGCCGATGCCGCCGGTGATCGCCGCGGCCTCGTCGGTGAGGATGTCGCCGAACAGGTTGTCGGTGACGATGACGTCGAAGCGGTCAGGATTCGTGCACAGAGCGATCGTCGCCGCGTCGACGTGCAGGTAGTCGGTGGTGACGCTCGGGAACTCGGTCGCCACAGCCTGGAAGATCCGGTTCCACAGGCCGCCGGCGTTGACCAGCACGTTGTGCTTGTGGACCAGCGTCAGCTTCTGGCGCCGGGCAGCAGCCCGTACGAACGCATCCCGTACCACCCGCTCGACACCCATCGCGGTGTTGATGCTGACCTCGGTCGCGATCTCGTTCGCAGTGCCCGCACGTACAACGCCGCCGTTGCCGCAGTACAGCCCTTCGGTGCCCTCGCGGACGACGACGAAGTCGATCAGCTTCCCGTCGACGATGCTCGGCGCGAGCGGCGTCGGGACGCCGGGGTAGAGCTTCGACGGCCGCAGGTTCACGGCGTGGTCGAACGCGAAGCGAAGCTTCAGCAGCAGGCCGCGCTCCAGGAGCCCCGACGGTACGGCCGTGGAACCCGGCGCGGCACCGACGGCACCGAGAAGGATCGCGTCAGCCGTGGCCAGCTGCGCCAGGTCGTCGTCCGTGAGCACCTCACCCGTACGCTGCCAACGCTCGGCGCCCAGGTCGTACGTATCGAAGCGGAACGCGTCTTCACCGGCGACCGCCTTGAGGACCTTGAGCCCCTCGGCGACCACCTCCGGACCGATGCCGTCTCCGCCAATCACCGCGATCGTCTGTGTCGTCACGATCCGCCACCCTAGCGACTGCGTCACACCCTGTGATCGGTCATCTCAGCAGTCCGCGGACACTGGTAGTTTCCGCCACATGGCACTTGCGTTCCCCATCACCACACACCCGTCGCCGGCGCTTGGCGCCATCATCGAGGAACGCCTCGCCGACCCGGGATTCGGGCGCTACTTCACCGATCACATGGCCACTGCTACGTGGCGCAAGGGGAGCGGCTGGGGCGAGGACGCCACCGGCCCGTACACGTCCTTCGCCATCGACCCGGCGGGAGCTGTGCTCCACTACGCACAGGAGGTCTTCGAAGGCCTCAAGGCCTACCGGCACGCCGACGGGTCCGTGTGGTTGTTCCGGCCCGAGATGAACGCGCGCCGCCTCATGCGCAGCGCCGAGCGCCTTGGTCTGCCGACGCTGCCGGAGGAGGACTTCCTGACCTCGGTCCGCAACGTCGTCGTCTCCGACGAGCGCTGGGTGCCGAACGGCGAGGGCGAGATGAGCCTGTACCTGCGGCCGTTCATGTTCGGCGACGAGAACTTCCTCGGCGTGCGGGCGGCCGAGACCGTGCGGTACGCGGTCATCGCGAGCCCCGTCGGCCCCTACTTCGACGGCGGGGTCAAGCCGGTCGACATCTGGGTCACCACCACGTACAGCCGGGCCGGCAGCGGCGGTACGGGCGCCGCGAAGTGCGGCGGCAACTACGCGTCCAGCCTCATCGCCCAGAAGGAGGCGTACGAGCACGGCTGCAGCCAGGTGCTGTTCACCGACGCCAACACGCACACCTGGCTCGAGGAGCTGGGCGGCATGAACATCTTCCTCGTCACCGACGACGGGCGGCTGCTCACGCCTCCCACTTCCGGCACGATCCTCGACGGCATCACCCGCGACTCGATCCTCACGCTCGCGCCTGAGCTCGGGCTCGGCGCGGAGGTCCGCCCGATCGCTCTCGACGAGCTCGTCGACGGCGTGAGGAGCGGCACGATCGTCGAGGCGTTCGCGTGCGGTACGGCTGCGGTGGTCACGCCTATCGGCCGGTTCCACCTGGAGGGGATGGACGCGCTCTTCGTCACCCAGCAGCAGGGCACGTCGACCATGGCGATCCGCAACCGGCTGCTCGACATCCAGTACGGGCGCGGCGACGATCCGTACTCCTGGCGCCACAAGGTCTGCTGAGACTTGACGAGGCGTCAGCTCACGCGTTGAGCGCGAGCAGATCCGCCTCCAGCGCGGTCAAGGTGCCGGGGGTCGCGAAGTCGGGGGAGTGCCTGGACACCTCGCGGAGTGAGAAGCCGAGCGCGATCGGGTTCTCACGCAGTCCGGCCGTGACGCCTGGCATCCGCGCCTCCATGACCTCCACGGCGCGCTCGTCGGCGAGCAGGTTCTTCAACGGCATGTCCAGCCCTGGTTGACGCCGCGCCGTCAGGTCCTGGAACGTTGCGGCGGGGCCGTCGACCGCGAAGTCGCCGAAGATGCGGCGCAGGAACCGTACGGAGTCCGGCAGCCACTGTGCCACGGCCTCGTCGCTCATCGCCCCTTGCCCGTTCGCCGTCAACGGCTTGGCGAGGCTGAGACCGTGCGAACCGAGGAGGTAGATGTGCGACTCGAACGGCACCTCGTGAGCGGCGAGCGCGGTGAGGAACGCGAGGCTGTTGCGGATCGGGACCAGCGCATCGGCGTACGTGCTGAACAGGAACGTCGGGGGAGTGTCCGCGGTGACAGCCGCGGGGGTATCGGGGATCTCCTTGGTCATGACCCGTCCGAACTCGGCCAGGGTCACGGGGTAGCCGAGGACGAGCGCGTTCGGGCGGTCGTCGGAGAAGGTACCGAGGCTGGTGGCGAGGTGGCCGCCTGCCGAGAAGCCGACGGCTGCGACCTTCGTCGGGTCGATGTCGACCTCGGCGGCGTGCGACCGTACCCAGGCCAGGCCCGCCTGCCCGTCCGCGAACGACTGCTCCCACGGCGCGTCAGGGCCCACCGCGTAGCGCAGCACGAACGCGTTGAAGCCCTCCGCGAGGTACGCGAGCGCGATCGGCTCGGCCTCGCGATCCGAGCAGAACGCGTAGCCGCCGCCGGGAAGTACGAGGACGGCAGGTCGTAGCATCGCGTTCGACAGCTCCTCGCTGCGATCCTGGACGTACGCGGTCAGCGTGGCGGAATCCGTGACCGCCTCGGTGAACACCTTCACGACAAGCTCCTCCTCAGCCGTACGTCACCCCGCCGACGCGAGGCAGTACAACCCAACGTAGCGCGTGAGACGTCGTCCCACGTGTCGGGATGAGGCCACGAATCCGGGCGGTTCGGTTGAGAATTCGATGACCAACGCAGCGGGGCGCAGCCTCGTCCCGCCGCGCCCCTGATCCGAACGTAGGTTGAGATGAGCCCGGTGCACACCGTCCCCGAGAACTTCCAGGTCTTCGATACGACCCTGCGCGACGGCGCGCAGCAGGAGGGCCTGCGACTCTCGGTGTCCGACAAGCTGCGGATCGCCTCGCTGCTGGACGAGCTCGGTGTGACGTTCATCGAGGGCGGCTGGCCGGGCGCCAACCCGAACGACACGGCCTTCTTCGCCGAGGCCGCGAAGAACCTCACGCTCAAGCACGCGACGCTCGTCGCCTTCGGGATGACCACCCGCGTCGGCATGAAGGCGTCGGAGGATCCCCTCGTGCAGGCCCTGATCGACGCGGAGACGCCCGTCATCTGTATCGTCGCCAAGTCTCACGACCGCCACGTCACGGACGCCCTCCGTACGACGCTGGAGGAGAACCTCCGGATGGTGCGCGACACCGTCACGTACCTCAAGGCCCAGGGCAAGCGTGTCTTCGTCGATGCCGAGCACTTCTTCGACGGCTACCGCAGCAACCCGGAGTACGCACTCGACGTGGTCCGGACCGCGGCCGAGGCCGGCGCCGAGATCGTCGTGCTGTGCGACACCAACGGCGGCATGCTGCCGAGCTGGATGGGCGACGTCGTGAGCGCCGCCTCGGCGATCGGCGTCGACCTGGGCATCCACTGCCACAACGACACGGGCTGTGCCGTGGCCAACACGATCGCGGCAGTCGAAGCCGGCGCCATGCACATCCAGGGCACGATGAACGGGTATGGCGAACGTACGGGCAACGCCGATCTCGTCACCCTCATCGGGAACCTGCAGATCAAGTTCGGCTGGCCCCTGATCCAGCCCGAAGCGCTGCGCGAGCTCACCCGGATCTCCCACGCCATCGCGGAGATCGCGAACCAGTCGCCCCAGGCCCGTCAGCCGTACACCGGCACGTCGGCCTTCGCGCACAAGGCAGGCCTGCACGCCTCGGCGATCAAGGTGGACGAGATGCTGTACCAGCACGCCGACCCGGCCGAGGTCGGCAACAACATGCGGATGCTGATCTCGGACATGGCCGGGCGCGCGAACATCCAGATCAAGGGCGAGCAGCTCGGCCACGACCTGTCCGACCGCGAGACAGCGTCGCGGGTGACCGACAAGATCAAGGACCGCGAGGCACAGGGATATTCGTACGAGGCCGCGGACGCCTCCTTCGACCTCCTGCTCCGTGACGAGCTCGGCCAGCTAGAGCGTCCGTTCGACGTCGAGGCGTGGCGGGTCTTCTGCGACCAGACCGACCTCAGCGAGGCGATCCTGCGCGTGTCGACCAAGGGTGACGCGTCGCGGCTGTTCGCCGGCGACGGCAACGGCCCGGTCAACGCGCTGGACATGGCGCTCCGGACGGCACTGGAACCGGCGTTCCCGGTCGCCGCGAGGTTCGAGCTCGTCGACTATCGGGTCCGCATCCTCGACACCGGCCACGGGACGGACGCGATCGTACGTGTCCTCATCGACACCCGCATGGACGGCCGCAACTGGACCACCGTGGGCGTGGGCAGCAACGTCATCGAGGCGTCGTACGAGGCGCTCGCCGATGCCTACCTGTACGGGATCGCGGTCCTCTTCGCACCCGCCGCCTAGTTCGTCGGGGGGTACCCTCGGGACATGGTCAACGGTCCTGAGCAGCAGTGGCCCCTGCTGCCGCGGCAGTCGACGTCCACCCCAGACGCGCCCCTGCCCCCGAGGCCTCAGCCTGCACGCAGGCTGGCGCCTGGGTACAGCCCGAACGACCCGCTGCGCATCAGCGCCACCTGGTCCAGCGAGAGCCGCCGCGGCCGCTGGGTCGTTCCTCCGTACATGACGGCGGCGCCCAACATGAGCAACATCACCCTCGATCTGCGCGATGCCGTGGCTGACGCCGAGACCATCCACCTCGCCGTTGAAGGCGTGGCGGCGAGCGTGAGGTTGATCGTCCCGGAGGGCTGGGGGATCGACACCGATCGGCTCGGCAAGGGCCTTGGGTCGATCCGCAACCGGATCGTGCCCTACGCCCTCGCGGGTTATCCCCTCGTCGTCGTCACCGGGACGGTGGGTCTGGGCACGTTCGTCGCACGGCGCGAACGCTTCTACGAGCGCTGGGGACGTGGCCGCCGCGGACCCGGGCAACCGCCCCGCGAGATCCTGCGGTGAGCCTGGAGAACGCAGAGCGTGGCGTCATCTCCTAGGCTGCCCTGTGCAACCCTCGTGAAGGAGTCCTTGGTATGCGCATCGCTCGGTACGTCATCGGTGACCAGATCCAGTTCGGCACGGTCGAGCTGGCCTCGGACGGTGGCGAGCATCCCGATACCGTGGCCGCCCTCACGTCCGATCCGCTCGCCGGTCCCGTCAACTACACGGGGGAGCGGCACCCGCTGAGCGACGTACGGCTCCTTGCCCCCGTCATCCCGCGCTCCAAGGTCGTCGGCATCGGCCGCAACTACGCCGCGCACGCCGCGGAGCTCGGCAATGAGGTCCCGGACGAGCCGCTGGTGTTCCTCAAGCCGAACACGTCGGTCATCGGCCCGGGAGAGGCGATCGTACGTCCCGCGACCACGAACAACCTCCACTACGAGGGCGAGCTGGCGGTCGTCATCGGACGCATCTGCCGTGACGTCCCCAGAGAGCGCGTGCCGGATGTGATCTTCGGCTACACGGTCGCCAACGACGTCACCGCGCGCGACCTGCAGAACTCCGACGGGCAGTGGACCAGGGCCAAGGGGTACGACACGTTCTGCCCCCTCGGCCCGTGGATCGTCACTCATCTGAGCCTCGAGGATGTCGGCGACCTGGCGATCCAGACACGGCTGGACGGGGTGGTCGTGCAGGACGCGACGACCAAGCTGCTCGTACGCGATGTAGCCACGCTCATTACGTACGTGTCGTCGTTCGTCACGCTCCTTCCCGGTGACGTGATCCTCACCGGTACGCCGGCGGGGGTGGGTCCTATGACGCCCGGCCAGCACGTCGAGGTGGAGATCGCCGAGATCGGCACGCTGGACAACGTCGTCGTGGGGGATGCCGGTGTCGACAGCTGACGACCGCTGGACGCTTCCCGAGCCGGGGAGCCGCTACCCGCTCGCGCTGCTCGGCCGCGGGATCGAGCCCGAGCAGGCGTCTGTACGGTTCTTCGGCATCCTCGCGATCGTCATCGGGATCGCCGGCTACAGCATCGCAGCGTCGTCGGTAAACCTGTTCGTCGATTGGCTCGGCTGGCTGTTGGACGGCAGACCGGGCACGTTGACGGACTACTCGACGCGCAGCACCGCCTTCGAGACCGTGGCGGGACTCGTCGCGGCGAACCTGGCGATCGGCTCGGCGATCCTCGTGGTGTTCGGACTCCTACGCCTGCTGCACCGGCGGAAGGCGACCTGGATCTGGTCGGTGTCGCCCGGCGTGCGCTGGCGCTTCCTGCTGGCATGCTTCCTCGTCGGTGTGGTTGTGCTCGTGGGGTTGCAGTTCCTGATCTCTGGCGTCCCGGTCCTGAAGCCGCAGCCGGACATCGTGGCGTACGTCGTCGCGATCCTCGTCACCTCGCCGATCCAGGCGGCCGCGGAGGAGGTCCTGTTCCGGGGGTACCTCATGCAGGCGCTGGGGATGGTCTGGCGCCGGGAGTGGTTCGCGGTGGTGGGATCAGCGCTCCTGTTCGCCCTGTTCCACGGCACCCAGAACCTGCCGTTGTTCTTCCACCGGTTCTTCTTCGGGCTCATCATGGGCGCACTGGCGTGGCGTACGGGCGGGCTGGAGGCATCGATCGGCGCGCACATCGCCAACAACCTCGGCGCCTTCTTGTGGGCGGCGCTGACGAGCTCGGTCGCGCAGGCGCGGGCGATCCAGGAGCTCACGTGGCTCGGTGCGGGGGAGGAGATCGCCGCCTTCGCTGTGTTCGCCCTGATCGCGTGGTGGATCGCGGGACGGATGCGTGTGCAGGCGACAGTCGGTGCCGGGTTGAGCCTCGCCCGTCCGCTCCGGTAGAGTTCTACTTCGGCGCTCACGTGCCGGTGGGGTATGGGGTAATTGGCAGCCCAGCTGATTCTGGTTCAGCACGTCTAGGTTCGAGTCCTAGTACCCCAGCGCGATTCGCTGGGAACCTCGCAGTTTGGTAGCGTGACGCAGTCGCCGGAAGCGATGAACAAGCTAGGGCCCCGTTGTGTAGCGGCCTAGCACGGCGCCCTCTCAAGGCGTTAGCGCGGGTTCGAATCCCGTCGGGGCTACGACACTCAAGAACCTCCTGCTGAGCAGGGGGTTCTCGTGTTTCCAGGACCTGTACGAGGACGTGCGCGTCCTTGTCCGAGCAACCCAGATCTCTCGTACCGACACGAAACGGGTGACCCTTCGCGGGTCACCCGTTTCGTGTGATGTCACTCTGCGGCGGAGGCTGCTTCGACGGCCGGTGCGCCTGAGGCGTCGCCACCACTGCGGCGACGGCGGCGACGACGAGACTTCGACGCTGCGTCCTCCGTCGTCTGCGAAGCTCCGACCACCGACGCCGTACCGTCTGTCGCGATCGGCTCGCCGTTGCGGCGGCGGACTCGGTCACGGCGGGGCTTGGCCTCGCCGGTCTCGGACCCGGCGTCCTTCGGACGGGAGCGCTCCTGGCCACCGTCGCGATCGCGGCCACCACGGCCACTGTCGCGGTCACGGCCCCCACGGCCTCCGTCACGGCCACCATGACCACCGTCGCGGTCATGCCCATGGCCGCCATGCTGTTCGAGCAGCTCGCCGCGGTCCTCGCGCTCGGAACGGGGCTTCGTCGGGACGATCCGGCCCTTCGTGCCCGCGGGGATCCCCAGCTCGGCCATCAGCTCCGGGGAGGAGGAGTACGACTCCGCGATCTCGCTGAACGGGAGGTCGAGCATCCGGTTGATGACCTTCCAGCGGGTGACGTCGGGCCAGTCGACCAGGGTGACGGCGATGCCCTTCTTGCCGGCCCGTCCCGTACGGCCGATGCGGTGCACATACGTCTTCTCGTCGTCGGGGCACTCGAAGTTCACGACGTGGCTGACGTTCGCCACGTCGATGCCGCGAGCCGCGACGTCGGTGGCGACGATGACCTGCACCTTGCCGTCGCGGAAGCGCTTGAGCGCCTTCTCGCGCGAGACCTGGGTGAGGTCACCGTGGATGCAGGTAGCCTCGAAGCCGCGGTCGATGAGGTCGTCCGTGAGGCGCTGCACGCCCCGCTTCGTCTTGCAGAAGACCATGATCTTGTCGGCATCCGGAACCTGGAGCAGCTTGGCGATGATCTCGGGCTTGTCGAGGTTGTGGGCCTGGTAGATGAACTGCGTCGTGTCCGGAACCGTCGCCTGCGCGTCGTGCGCCTCGGCGCGGATGTTGACCGGGTGCGACAGGTGCGTACGTGCCAGCGCGGCTATCGCCGACGGCATCGTTGCGGAGAAGAGCATGGTCTGCCGGGTCGAAGGCGTCCGGGCGATGAGCTTCTCGACGTCCGGGAGGAAGCCGAGGTCGAGCATCTCGTCCGCCTCGTCGAGCACGAGCACCTTGACGTGGGAGAGGTCGAGCGAGCGACGGTCAGCGAGGTCCTTGAGACGGCCCGGCGTACCCACGACGACGTCGACGCCGGCGGTGAGCTGGTCGAGCTGCGGGTCGTAGCCGACACCCCCGTACACGGTCATGACGCGCGCCTTGCGCTTCGTCGACGCGATCGCGATGTCGCGGGTCACCTGGAGCGCCAGCTCACGGGTGGGGCACATGACCAGCGCCTGCGGCTTGCCGGGGGCCTCGAGCTCCTCGTACTCAGGCTGACCCGGTACGGCGATCCGCTGCAGCAGCGAGATGCCGAACGCCAGTGTCTTGCCGGTGCCAGTACGGGCCTGGCCGATCATGTCGGTGCCCTGGATCGCAATGGGGATCGAGAGGACCTGGATGGGGAACGGATGGGTGATGCCGATCTCGGCGAGTGCCTCGACGATGTCGGGCATCACGCCGAGCTCCTCGAAGGTGACGCGGGGGTCCGCCTCAGCGATGGGTTCGTGGACGAAGTTCTCGGGTGCGCTGCTAGGGCTCATAATCGAGCCGGTCTCGATGGTCAGTGTGGTGCCTCACAGAGGGCCGGCCCTCACAGGCCGGAAAACGGGCCTCGCTGCACCGCGCCGGTCGGGTGACCGGGGTGTTCAGCGACGAGCGCCGGTCCGGCGCCTTTCCACAGTCTACCGGACTCATCCACTGTGCCCGACGCACGTCGAGTGGCGGCAATCCCACAGTCCCTACCCGCTATTCGGCCCGAGAAGGACGCTCGATCGATCGGGCGCTGCCTGGCAACCTGCTTCGCCGGTTCGGACGGGAGTTGTGGTCGCTATGACGACGGTCTTCCGGGCTCACCGTTGGCGGCTGTGGTGACCCTCGTCATACCGACAACACATCCGGTCGAAACGGACGGATGCTGCTGACAATGCGGGTCCGCCGTCCGCCGTCCGCCGTCCGCCGATGGCAGTGGCGTTGGCGGAGAAGGGCCTAGATCGCGCCGAAGCCTACGGCGCGTACGTGCTCGGCGCCGAGGTCGACGTAGGCGATGCCAGCCGCGGGGATGAGGACCTTGCGGCCCTTGTCGTCGATCAGGGTGAGGAACCCGCCGCTGGCGATCGCCTCGGTGAGCGCCGCTTGTATCTCTTCGGGGGTGCTCTCCGACTCGACGGCAACCTCGCGGTTCACGTGCGTAATCCCGACCTTGATCTCCACGGCGTCCTCCTCGTCGGGCGGCTGGCATGCCTTGCCCCGGCTGCCAGACTGCCACACGCATCACCCAGGACCCGCCTCTGTTCGCCACGGGCCGAAGGACCGAGGCGACCGGGCCTCAGCTGAGCGAGTCGACCTCGTCCTTGGACGCCTTCCGGACGACGATACGGGTCCAGGCGCCGACGTAGATGCGGTCGTCCGGCCCGAGCTCGTACCGACCCTGGATCGGCGTCGTGGGCAGCGGTCCCGCCGCTGGACCGACGAACGTGCCGTTGGCCGAGCCGAGGTCCTCCACGTACCAGCGGGTGTTGTCCGTGGACAACCGCGACTGGCGGCGGCTCACGCCGGAGTCGATGCCGCAGTCCACCTCGGGGTGGATGTTGCGGCTCGCCGATGCGCGGCCGATGAGATTGTCGACGCCGAGCACGACCGTCGCGGGCAGCGCGACGGACGGCATGGGCTCGTCGGTCTCCTGCACCTCGTACCAGTCGGGGTCGATCCAGATCTCGGCGACGTACGACTCGCGGCGCGGTGCCGGACGGCCCCGCGTCGGCTCCTCCTGGTCCATGGGCGTCGCACCCTCCGGAGCCTGGTCAGGCGCCGGAGGGGTCAGGGCCTGTACGGGCTCGTCGCCGGCCGGCTCGCTCGGCACCGGCTCCGCGGGGACGTCGGCGACAGACTCGCTCTCGCTCGCCACGGGCTCGCTGACGGGAACGATCGGCGGCGCGGACGGCTCGTCGAGGTCGGAAGGGCTCGACGCGGCGACGGGGGTTGCCAAGGAGGCGCCCGGGTACGACGGCGTCGCCGTCACAAGGGGGGCGGCCAGCGGAGCGCCCACCGGTACTGCCTCCGCCGGTACCGGATCACGACGCAGTCCGAGCATCCCGGCGACGTCGGAGCGCGGGAGCGTACCGGTCGTGTAGTCATAGCCGCACGCCTCGCAGAACAGCGCATCGGCCGGGTTGGATGCGCCGCAGTTGGGGCACTTCTGGGTCGTTGATGCGACGACCTGGGGTGCCGGGCCGACCGAGGGCGCGGGATGTACCGGGACGCCGCACACGTCGCAGTAGTCGTCGGTCGTCGAGCGATGGCCGTTCTCGCAGATACCGGCCATCAGCCGCGGATCCTTGTCGTCTTGGTGGACGCCGTGTCGAGCGCCATCTCGTCGGCCTTCTCGACCTGCCGCTTGAGCCGGACCGTACCGGTGCCCGCGTCTTGGACGTCGACCACCTTGCGCAGCTTCGAGGTGGCTTCCTCGTTGCCGGTCTGGGCCGCGAGCTGGATCGCACGGCCGAGCTTGGTCGTCGCCGTACGGTCGTCACCGGCGGCCTTGGCCGCGAGCCCCTCTTGGATCGCCGTCGCGAGCTCGGTCTGTCCTGTGTAGTGGGCGACCTCCGGGCTGATCCTCGTCGTCAAGGTCGGGTCGTTCGACCAGCGGGCCTTGACCAGGCCCTGCGTGACGACGGTCGGTCCGAGGCTCAGCTGGACACGCGCCGCGAGCTGCTCCTGCCCGACCGCCTTCGCCGGCAGCCGTACAGAGAGGTGGTAGTCGCGGGACTCGTCGCCCCAGGAACCGGTCGGGTACGACTGGGTCAAGGGGTTGATCGGCGCCCCACGGCCCGTGAGGTCCTCGACGGTGGGCGACACCTGTCGTACGAACAGGACCTGCGCTCCCTGCGGCACCCACACGCGCAGCTGGGCATCAGCGACACCGCGGCCCATCGCCTTGTGCATGAGGTCACCGAACACCGCGGGCATGTCCATGCCTGACGGGATGATGTCGACCGAGCCGAGCAGCGCCTGGGCGATCTTGCGGATCTCCTCGACCTTCCAGTCGACGCCGACGCCGCGGCAGTCGGCCTGGAACTGGCCGAGGCAGTTCCGGATCGCCGCGTCGAGCTGCTGCGGGGTCTCGTTGTGGTTCTCCCCATCGGTGAGCAGGATCGCGTGCTTCTGCGACAGCGGGCCCACCGAGTCGAACAGAGCTCGCGCGAGGTTGAGCCAGGCCCCGATCGCCGTACCGCCGTCGGACCGGAAGAAGCTGATCGCATCCTTGGCCTGGCGCCGGGTCTGCGGGTTCATCTGCACCATGCCGGGGCCGGTCTGCACCATGGGATATGCCAAGTACGCCTTGTGGTTGCCCGCGATGATCGCGAAGAACGTGCCATCGAGGATCGCGTCGACGGCAACCATGGCGGCCTGCTTCGCCGCCCGCATGTTGGTCTCACCCATCGACCCGGACGTGTCGACGATGATGACTTCGCCAGCAGCACCGGATCCGGTCTGCCCCGCCGCGCCCGCGCCCACGCAGTCGATCGTCACGATCGCGTTGACATCGGTGCCGCCGTCGGGAAGGAACTCGTTCTGATAGACGGTCGACGTGAACTGGGCCATGGTGTCGATTCTCTCGCAGGGCACAAAGACCGAGCAACGAGGCCCGGGCTACAACAGACGGTACCGGTTCGCAGGATCGATCTGGGCGGTCACCAAGTGTCGCTGACAATTCGAGGTCCCGAAGTCTCGATCAGTGCATGGGATTACCCCGACCCCGGCTTGCGGTGCCACTAGCGAGGGAAGGATCATGTACGGGTGCTCGACCATGCTGCGCGGGAAGTAGTCCAGCCGGCTGGGATCGAGGTCACGCGGCAGGCGACTGAAATCCTGACACAGGCTCAGAATCTCGCCGATCAGTTGCGGGCCGAAGCCCAAGCCGACGCGGAAGCGATGCGTGCTGAGCTTGCCCGAAACCGGGATCTCAACGACAACCTGCTACGTACGGCAGCCGAGAAGCAGTCCCATGCGGAGACAGCAGCGACGGCCGCGACAGCCCGTCTGGACGAGGCGAGACGCGACGCCGTCACCCTCCTCGAGGACGCCTCGGCGCAGGCAGGCCTGATCACCCGTACCGCTGAGCGCACCGCCGCCGAGGTCGTGGCCCTGGCACGTGCCGAGGCCGAGCGCATCCTCACCGATGCCAAAAGCACGTCCGACACGCTGCACGAGAACGCGGCCCGCGCCGTGGAAGAGGTGCGCGACCGCCTCGCCACGTACGCCGAAGGAGTCGATGCCGACCTCACGGCGAAAACGGAGGCGTGGGAGGCCGAAGAGGTGCAGCGTCGCCGGGACCTTGACGAGCACGTCGTCAGGACCCATGCCCAGACTGACGCTCAGGTGGCGCAGCGCCTCAGCGATCACGAGGCCTACGTCGCGGCCGCGAAGGCGCAGCTCGCCGACGAGCGGAAGCAGTGGGAGCAGGAGCTAGCGACGCTCCAGGCGGCCGCGCAGGCCGAGCACGACGACCTTGTCGCCAAGGCGCAGAACGCCGCCGACGAGCAGCTGGCGTCGGCCGCGGCGCACATGGCGTGGACCCAGCAGGCGATGGCTGAGTTCAAGGCGACCGCCGAGGCCGAGACCGAAGCCGTTCGCAAGCAGCTCCACCAGCAGCTCACGGACCACGTACGGACGGTGCGACAGCGGACGCAGATGCTGCTGACCTCCGCTGATCACCGCGGACTCGCCGTCGTGTCCGAGGCTCAGGCGACCGCCGAGGACGTACAGGCTCGCGCCCACGCGCTGCTGGACGCCGCCGAGAAGGACGCCGTACAGACCCGACAGCGCGCCGAGGAAGAGGCGGAGCGGCTGCTCGAGACCGCCCGGTCCGAGGCGAAGGCCCAGGAGGAGCGCGCGAAGCGCCGTCTGGCCGACGCCGAGTCGGGTGCCAAGCTCATCCGCGAACGTGCCGCCGCGGACCTCGAGGCGCTCCAGCGGGAGACGTACGAGTCCGTACGGGCGACGCGGGAAGAGGCGATCGCGATGCTCGCCAAGGCGAGGATCGATGCCGACCAGGCACGTACAGAAGCGCGTGCGCAGCTCGACAAGGCGCGCGCCGAAGTCGCTACGCTCGCGCGTCGACGCGACGACATCAATGCACAACTAGGCCACCTCTCCGGCGTCATCGAGGCGCTCGCCGTCCCTGACGAACCCGGAACCCGCACCACGACAGCCAGTCAGTACTCAATGGAAGAGGAATGATGTCCCAGGTGAACCCCGCTTTCCGTACGGTCATGCGCGGCTACGAGCCGAATGAGGTTGACAAGGCGCTCGGCGACCTGCGCAAGGCGCTCGAGCAGGCCCGTTCCGAGGCAGCCACTCACGGTGTCAACGTGACGAAGCTCCAGACGCAGGTCGCGGCGCTCGAGGAGGGGCTCACCTCCGAGAAGCAGCGTTCCGCGCTCCTCGCGTCCGAGCAGGCACAGCAGGCGCAGCCCACGTTCGCCGACTTCGGCACGCGGGTCGGCAAGATCCTGTCCCTCGCCGGTGACGAGGCCAAGGACCTCGTCACGAAGGCGAAGGCCGAGGCGGACTCGCTCACGAAGGACTCGACGGCCGCGGCCGAGCAGGCGCGGACCGCCGCCGACCGCTACGCGGCCGAGACCCGGAGCAAGGCTGACGCCGACGCCGCCAAGATCGTCGAAGCAGCTCGCCAGCAGGCCGACGAGATCCTCGACAACGCCGACCGCGAGGCGACGACCCGTCGCGAAGAGGCCGAAGCCGTGTACGAGCACCAGCGCGCCCGTGCCGCGGCTGCCGCTGCTGACTTCGAGAAGACGCTCGCCGATCGCCGCGACAAGTCCGCCGCCGAGTTCACGGTGGCCATGCAGGCTCACGAGAACGCGATGAACATCGCGCGGGAGCGTCAGACGGCCAGCGAGACGGAGGCTGAGCGCACCCTGGCCGAGGCCCGTGCCCAGGCCGAGGCGCACCTCAAGGCCGCGCACGAGGAGGCTGCCCAGCACATCACCAGTGCCAAGGCGAACGCGGAGAAGGTACGCCGCGAGACCGAGCGGGAGCTGCAGGCCGCCACGTCGCGTCGTGACTCCATCACCGCACAGCTCACGAACGTCCGGCAGATGCTCGCCACCCTCGGCGGCTCCTCGATCGGGAATCCCTTTGCCGAGCCCGAGCCGGAGGCCGTAGCGGCGGTCGCGGCGACGAAGGTCGCTGACCCGACCGACGCCGTCGAGGCGCCCGAGGAGGGCGAGGCCGACCTCGACGAGGACGAGTACGACGACGAGGACGAGTACGACGAGGACGACGAAGAGGAGTACGAGGACGACGAGGCAGAAGATGCCGAAGTCGAGGAGCCCACTGCCGAGGCCGCGAAGAACGTGCACGCATGAAGTTCCGTTACCTCGGTGACTCCGGCCTCAAGGTCTCGGAGATCTGCTACGGCAACTGGCTGACCCACGGGTCGCAGGTCGAGAACGACACGGCGACGCTGTGCGTACGGGCGGCGCTGGACGCGGGGATCACGACGTTCGACACGGCCGACGCGTACGCGAACACCGTCGCCGAGTCCGTACTCGGAGAGGCACTGGCGGAAGAGCGGCGTGAGTCGCTCGAGATCTTCACGAAGGTGTACTGGCCGACCGGCCCGAAGGGGCCGAACGACTCCGGGCTGTCGCGCAAGCACATCATGGAGTCGATCAACGGCTCGTTGAAGCGCCTCGGCACCGACTACGTCGACCTGTACCAGGCGCACCGGTACGACACCGAGACGCCCCTTGAGGAGACGATGCAGGCGTTCGCCGATGTCGTACGTGCCGGCAAAGCTCTGTACATCGGGGTCAGCGAGTGGAGCGCGGACCAGCTCCGCGCCGGCCACGCGCTGGCCAAGCAGCTCGGCTTCCAGCTGGTCTCGAACCAACCGCAGTACTCGATGCTGTGGCGTGTCATCGAGGCCGAGGTCGTTCCCACGAGCAAGGAGCTCGGCATCTCGCAGGTCGTCTGGTCCCCGGTCGCACAGGGCGTTCTCACGGGCAAGTACGTCCCCGGGGCGGCCCTGCCCGAGGGCTCGCGCGCGACGGACGACAAGGGCGGCGCGCAGATGATCTCCCGGTTCATGAACGACGACGTGCTCGGTCGTGTCCAGAATCTCAAGCCGATCGCGGACGAGCTGGGGCTGAGCATGGCTCAACTGGCCGTCGCCTGGGTGCTGCAGAACGAGAATCTCGCCTGCGCGATCATCGGCGCCTCACGTCCGGAGCAGGTCGCCGAGAACGTCGCCGCATCGGGCGTTGTCATCCCGGCCGAAGCCCTGGCGAAGATCGACGAGGCCCTCGGGAACGTGGTCGTCCGCGACCCGGCGATGACGAAGGCCAACTCGCCGCAGACGAGGCCAGTCCCAGCCTGACCCCCCGGACTGATCACGTGGACGGACGTCAGGCTTGCGTCGGCGTGTCCTGACCCCTCGACTCGTTCTCGGGGTCGGCTTCATCCGGTGCGGCTGGCCGCTGGGGCTCGTCCTCGGTGGGCGCCAAGGGCGTGGTTATCGACGCAGGATCAGTGTGAGCCTGCGCCTGAGCGGCTGCCATAGTTGCCGGCAGGTCGCCGAGCCGTGCGAGGGTGACCGTGATGTTGTCCTTGCCGCCTTGGGAGTTGGCCCACGCGGTCATGTGCTCGCAGAGGTCGACGAGGTTGGCGGGGGAGGCAGCGAGGCCCGCGTCGAGCTGCGTACGGATCTCTGCCGGACTGGACGCGTAGTTCCACAGGCCGTCGGAGCAGAGGACGAGCCAGCCTTCGCCGACCTCGAGGTTGCCGGAACGAGGCACGATGTCGGGCGCGTCACGTCCCAGCCACTTCGTGATCGCGTGGGCACCGGGCCCGTTCTCGGCGTCCTCGCGAGAGACGCCCATCTCGATCCGGGCCTCGGCCATGGAGTCGTCGCGCGTCAGCAGCACGGGCTCGCCGGCGTCCGGTAGCCAGTACGCCCTGGAGTCGCCCAGGTTGGCGTAGAAGAGGCGGCCTTTCGACACCACGGCCACCACGAAGGTCGCCGAGGCGGCGTTATCGCTGGCCGGGTCCGTCGTACGTACCACCGCCTCGTTCGCGGCGGCCGCGGCACTGGTGATCGCGAGCTGCATTTCCGCACCATGCGGTTCCTCGACCCCCGGCCCCTGTGGCTGGTCTGCCCACAGCAGGTCGCGCGCCGCCTCGGCGGCGGCCAAGGAGGCCACATCGGAGTCGATCGAGCTCGACACGCCGTCGCAGACGACCAGTACAGCTCGTACGCCCGGTTCCTGGCTGGCGGCGAGCGCGAGCGCGTCCTCGTTGAGGGTGTGCTTCAGGCCGCGGTCGCAGACGCCCGCCACCCACGGGGCCGGTTCCTCGCGATAGTGGTCGCGCTCGCTGGCGGCCTTGAAGCCGCACACCGTGCAGTACCCGTCGGCGTCGACCGCGCCGCCGCACTGTACGCACGGACGCGGGGGAGCCATGACGGCGTCCGGGTCGAGGCTTCGCGGAACGCCTCCTGCCTCGGCCGATGCGGGCCGCGCGGCACCGCAGCGCACGCAGAACTGGCTCGTACCGGGCGTGTACGCGTCGGGGAAGTCCGCACCGCATGCCGGGCACTTCTCCACGGCAGCCGGCGACCACTCGACGCCGGGAGGCTGGTAGTGGTGCGACGGATCCGGCGACGACACACCAGGCGCCGGAGCCTCGGCGTTCGGCCGCCACTCCACGCCCGGTCCCGCGGCGTCGTCCGGCTTCTTTCCGCGCAGCCACCGCTCGAGCCCGTCGGGGAGCAGGCTCTGCCAGCCCTTGTCGGCGTCGTTCACAGCAGGCTCCACTTCCTCGTACGGTTCGCCTTCTCGACCAGCTGCACCCGTACAGGCGACTCGGGTTCGAGGATCGCCAGCCGTCTGTACGCGGTCTCGAGCCGGTCGCGCAGCGCGACGGGGGTGGCCGATACAGCACCGATCGTCGTCGCCGGCTGAGCGCCCCTCGACGTGACGACATCGAGCGCACGCTCGTAGATGTCGACGTCGATGCGGGCCTGCGTGAGTGCGTCCAGTCGTGCGTTGTGGGTCGCGTTCATCGCGCGCTGCAGGTCGGGAAGCCCCGAGCCGAACCCCAGCAGGTGCTCGGCCTCGAGGCGACGCGACTCGAGGTAGCCGCGGCTCGTGGACGGCACCATGTCGAGCGCGTCGAGCGTGCCCTGCAGGTCACGACGCTTGGCACGCAACCGCGCCAGCCCGAAGGCCGCCGGCGTGACGTAGTTCGCGTCCGTGGAGGCGCAGATGAGGTACAGGTTCTCGGCGATCGCCGGCTCACCGCCCTCCTCGCACGCGACCGCGAGCGCGATCTTCGGCGCCAGTTCCCCGGGCACCTGCCCGTACACGGCGTTGAACGCCGACTGCGCGTTGCGCCAGTCGCCGGTCTTCATCGCGAGAACCCCCGAGATCCAGACGGCACGCCACTCCCACGGATCGGCTGCGAGCAGCTCGTTGACGTACTGCCGTACGAGCCGCTGGTTGTCCATGTCCAGCGCCGCCTCGGCCTTCGCGAGCAGCACCTCCGCGGTCGCCTGGGGCGCCGAGTCGAGGGCCGTCAGCCGCTGCGCCGGATCGGTGTAGTTGATCGCGCTGAGCCACGCGTACTGAGGGTCGGTGGTGTCGGGCTTCAGCTTGGGCAGCTGCGTCCAGTCGAACGTGTCGCCGGTCACGGTCGGCGGCTCGAACAGGAGCGACGTGGACGAGGTCTGTGCGATACCGGCGTGCATCGAGCCCACCACCTCGCGCAGCACCCCGAGCAGCTGGACGCGCAGCTCGTCGGCGGAGACGAAGCGGTCGGCCGGGTCGGCGGCGCAGCACTTGAGGAGCAGCCGGAACAACGAGTCGTACTCGGCGAACAGCGGCATCTCGTCGACGGGCGGCAACGTGAACTCGTACGTGGTCTGGTAGCCGCGGAACTCCGCGCACAGCACGAGCAGGGTCCGCCCGATCGTGTAGATGTCGCTCGCGACCGACGGGCCCACGGACGCGACCTCCGGCGCCTGATAGCCCGAGGTGCCGAAGATGGACGCGTCGTCGTCGTCCATGCGTCGTACGCCGCCGAGGTCGATGAGCTTGATCGAGTCGTCGATCTGGAGCACGTTGTCGGGCTTGAAGTCGCAGTAGAGCAGGTGCTGGTCATGGAGGTAGCTGAACGCCGGCAGCGTCTCGTGGATGTACGCGAGCGCCCAGTCGACAGGCAACGCGTCGTACATGCCGCCGTTCGACGCCAGGCGCTGCTTGAGGAGCTCCTTCAGCGACCGGCCACCCACGTACTCCATGACGATGTAGCCGCCCCCGTCATGGGTGACGAAGTTGTAGATCTCGACGATGAGCGGGTTCTCGACCTGCGCGAGGAACTGCTGCTCCGCGATCGCCGAGGCCAGCGCGTCGGCGTCGCCCACGTTCAGCAGGCCCTTGAGCACGACCCACCGATCGGACACGTTCTTGTCGCGCGCGAGGTAGATCCAGCCCATGCCGCCGTGCGCGAGGGCGCCCTGCACCTCGTACTGTCCGGCGACGAGATCGCCGGCCTTCAGCTTGGGCGTGAACGAGTACGGCTTCTGGCACTTGGGGCAGAAGCCCTCGAGGCGCCCCCCGTCGTCGTCGTGCGACCGGCCCACCGGTGAGCCGCAATGAGGACAGATGCGCTTGTCCTCGGGGATCGTCGGGTCCTTCATGACCGCGGTCTCAGGGTCCACGTACGGAGCGGGCGGTACGGAGGTGAGCCCGGCGCCCAGCCGCGCCGCACGCAACCTCTTCGCGGTGTCACGGATGCGCTTGGTGGAGCGACTGGCTGCAGCGCCAGCGCGTGCAGAGCCCAGCGCGGTCGAGCTCAGCAGGCTCGACCCCCGCGTGACCGAGGTGTGCCCGGTGCTCGGCGAGCGGGGCGCGCTCGACGCCTCGGTGGCACCGGCGGGCGATCCGCACACGTCGCAGTAGCCGTCGATGATGCTGCCCGTGCAGCCGGGCATGCGGCAGCGTCCGGTGGGGACCTTCGCGGGTGGCGCCTGGGGAATGCCGCTGCCGGGCGTCACCGGTGGCGCCGTGGGCTGTGATGACGGGCCGGGGCCCAGCGGAATCGCGTGGGGCGTCACGGAGGCGGCGGCAGCCGAGTGCGCGCCGCCCGGGGAGGGCATGCCGCACACGTCGCAGTAGCCGTCGACGATCGAGCCGGTACATCCGGGCTGGAGACACCTCACGACTGAACTCCTTGGTCTCGCGCGGTCAGCATCCTCGACGCTGCGGCGTACGCGTCGAGCAGCGAGGCGACGACCTGCGTCGGTGTGGGGCGACGAGCGAGGAACGACTCGACGACCCGCGCCAGCGCGGCGACGTCCGCATCAGCGGCGACGCCCGCCTGTTGAGCGGTGCTGACCTCTTGGGTGAGCCGGTTCGCGAGAGCGGTGCGGTCGTTCAGCGCCTGGGAGTACGCGTCCTGGACCACCTGCATCGCCTTGCTCACCGATCCGAGCTTTCCAAGGTACCCGTCGAGCTGAGAGGCGCTACTCGGTACGGGACCGAGCGCGTCCACGTTCGGTACGGCGTACTTCGGCGCCGGTGTCACAGTGGCCACGGCCTGCGCCACGATGACGGTAAGAGCCTTCTCGCGTGCCTCGAGTTCCGCGCGCAGCCCGCGGGCGCGGGCGAGCTTGTCCTGTGCCTGGCGTCGCTTCGTGTTCCCGACGATGAGGTCGCGCTCCATCGTCGCCGCGCGGATCTCGAGCGGGCCGAGAAGGCCGCCGATGTCGCCGCCACGGTCCGACTTGCCTCCCAGCTCCTCCGTACGCGCGGAGAGGTCCTCGACCTGTGCCAGGACGGCCGGCTGGGTGATGGGTGGTTCCAGCTTCGCCTGGTCGCGGAGGCGCTCCACCTGTGCGCGAAGGTCCCGCAGGCGTCCGGCGAGCTGGTCCGACTGGGGACCGCGGTTGAGTCGGCTGCGCAGCTGTCCCGCGAGGGCGTCGCTGAGCCGGCAGGCCTCGGGCAAAGACACGGACAGCCCGCTGATCGCGGCCGTGCTGGGCGTCGGCGGCCCGGAGTCGGGGATGGTGTCGTCGAGGTGGCCCCAGATGAGCGCAGACAGCTGTAGCTGCTCGGTCGGACCGACGCGGCCGGAGTCCCAGGTGGCCAGCAACAGGTCGTACCGGTTCTTGATCGCCTGCCAGACCGACAGCGACAGCATCATGTCGTTGGTGAGCTGAGCTCGGTCGGGCGACGCGAGGATCGTGGCGTCGAGCTCGTCGAGCTCGGTGCGGCGCTGCGTGATCCAGGCGCCGAGCAGTCCCAGATACGTCATCGCGGCCTGGACATCGACGGGGGTGCCGATCTTGCCGGGCGCGGTGGGTGCGGTGTCCATACGCGTCCCTTCAGACGTACTCGGCCAGGCGGCGGCTGAGGCCCCAGACCGCGGAGAAGAGGGCCAGCACTGCGGCGACGGAGGCGCCGATGCCGAGGGGCAGCTGCGTGTGCTGGGCGTTGGTCAGCGTCGACGTGGCCGCCGAGGCATCCTGGGCAGCCAGGTTCTGGGCCGAGGTGGAGAACGCCACGAGGGGAGCCAGTGACGTCGTACGTGCCTCGGCCTTGGCCGTCGCGGCGGTCGGTGACACCGATGCGTGGGCCGTCGTGTACGCGTTCCACAACATCGTCTGGTAGGTCTGTTCGCCAACGTCCGTGAGCGTCGTCAGCTGCTTGGTCAGCGAGTCGTTGAGCTGCGTCCACTCCGTGTCGCCGCGCGATGTCTGCAGCAGCGTCCGGTCCTCGGCAGCCTTGGCCTGCTCGGCGGTGGTGCGGCTGTCGAGGTTGATCCGCGCTGAGGCGAGGGAGGTCGTCGTCACGTCCTTCACGGACTGCGCGACGACGCCGTTGGCCTGGCTGGCGAGAGCGGCCGCGCCGAGGACGAGCAGGAGGCCGGCAGTGATCCCGATGTTGATCACACGGTGCGTGCGGCGGCCGACCAGGATCGCGCTCAGGACCAGGCTCGCGACGGCGATCCAGCCGGCGGCGACCGCCCAGGGTCCGATCTGCCAGCTGGGGCCCGTATCGACGCGGGCGTCGCTCTGCAGGGCCAGGGTGGCAAGCGCCTGCAGCGGCGCGTCGAGCTTCGTTCCCGCTGCGACGAACTGTGACGGACCGGCCGCGGAACCGGTGACCGCCAACGTCCAGGCGGCGTCGACGGACCGCCGGTAGTCGCTGATCTGAGTCTGTACGGTCGCGAGGCCGGAAGCGTCACCGGGGTGGTCGGCGGCGGCGCGCAGCAGCATCGCCGAGACCTGGTCGATCGTCGACTGGTAGTCGGTCCACTCGCCGTTCGACGCGGCCGTCGCGGGGGCGAGGAAGGCCACCGACGCCTTCCGGTCGGCTTCCGCGAGCGTGGCGCGAGCACCGCGCAGTTGCTGGCCGAGAGTGATGTCAGCGGCGGACGACCCCAGGGCCATCTCCGGGGCCACGGTCGCGACGACTGTCAGCCCGGAGAACAGGAGCAGGACGATGACGAGGGCATTGCGCAGCCCCCGGATGAGTCGAGGCGTCGGGGTCTTGTGAACGAGCACGGGAGCCGCCGATCCCGTACGGGTCGGGACCACCGTGGTGTTCGGCGCTGACGGAGCTCCGGGCTGCTGCTGCGCCGCGGTCGTCCCGGTGGGCGTGGTGCTCACGCGGTCTCCTCAGGAGCGGACGGCGTCGGCTCAGCGTCTGCTGGCTTCGCCGCGCCCGGCCAGTCGACAGGAGCCTGGTCCTGGCTCGTCGCGAGATCCTCCGGCTGGAGCTTGCGGAGCTGCTCGAGCGTCGGCTCTGCGTTGTCGCGGAGGCGCCATGCCTGGTGCCCGATGGCCGCCTCGAACACGTTGCGGGCGAACCGGCCGTTGCCGAACGTCTCGTCGCGTGCCTGCTGGGCCAGCTGCACCTTGAACGCGGTGACCACGTCGTCGTCGATGTCGTAGTCGGCCTTGCTCGCCATGCCGCTGAAGATACCGACCAGCTCATCGTCGGTGTAGTCGTCGAACTCGATGGTCGTACGGAACCGGCTGTTGAGCCCCGGGTTCTCGTCGATGAACTTCGCCATCGGACGTGGATAGCCCGCGACGATGACGACGAGATCCTGGCGGTTGTCCTCCATCTCCTTCACGAGGGTGTTGATGGCCTCCTCGCCGTACTGGTCACCGGCCAGCGAGTACGCCTCGTCGATGAACAGGACTCCGCCCTTGGCCTTCGCGCAGACCTCGGTGGTCTTGATCGCGGTCTGGCCGAGGTAGCCCGCCACCAGCTCGGAGCGGTCGACCTCGACGAGCTGGCCCTTGGACAGCAGGCCGAGCGCGCGGTAGATGCCCGCGACGAGCCTGGCCACGGTCGTCTTTCCGGTCCCCGGGTTGCCCACGAAGATGAGGTGTCGGGTGATCGTCGGGTCGATGAGCCCGGCCTTCGCACGGAGCCCTTGGACGCGCAGGATCGCGGACTGCTTGTGGATCTCGTCCTTGACCCGCTGAAGACCGACCAGGCCGTCGAGCTCAGCGAGCAGCTCCTCGAGCGACTTCGCGGGGACCTCTGGCTCGGGTTCCTTCGCCGGGGCGGTCGGGTCTGCCTGCGTCTCCGTCGGCGCCGAGGCCGCTGCCGGGTCGCCGGGAGCCGCCGGGTTGCCAGGACTAGCGGGCGTGAGCGGAGCAGCCGGACTCGTGGGCACAGATCCCCGGCCCAGCAGGTCAGGGAACGCGCCGGGGGCGTGGGGGTCGATGCCGGTGAGGTCGAACGGGTTCGTACTCAGCGGCGTCAGATCGCCTTGCGGCTGCATGCCGGCCGCCCGCATCCGCTCCTGCGAGCTGCGGAGCTGGTCGAAGACCCCGGACAGGACGCCGGGCGCGCGCTTGGCGAAGTCACCCATCTGGTCGGCTGCCTGGCGGCTCCGACCCGCCATCTGCTCGATGAACGTTTCGCCCGCAGGATCGGAGGTGCGGCTGGCGGACGGGTTCTGTACGGGAGCGGCCGGCGCCGGTGGCGTACTCCTCGGCATCCCTCCGGGCAGTCCGTCGAACGCCCCGGGAGTCGAGCCCGGGGAGACGGTGAACGAGCCCTTCGGATACATCGCCGAGCGCTGCGCCGCCGTCGCTGCGGCAGCCGAGCTCGCCACCTGCGGGTGCGGCTCACCGAGCAGGCAGGCGGACGCCGCGACGGCGGCCAGGGCGTCGGCGTACGCGGCAGCGCTCTTGGAATCGCCCGAGCCGAGTGCGGACATGAGGACCGTGGGCCCGGACCGGTAGCGACGACCCTTCGAGGCGGCCTCGAAGAACGCCTGGGCACCGCCCGGCTCGCCGGTCTCCTCGCCCCACGCCTTGAACGCCCCGCGAGCGGGCTCGGCCACGGACGCGGCCAGCTGCAGCCCCTCGGTCCGGGCGGCGCGCTCGTCGAGGCCAGCCGCCCGTGCCGCAGCGACGAGCTGGTCGAGGGCGGTGCGAAGCGTGGTCACGTGGGTCAGACCTCCAGGTCGAGCGGGTTGGATGGGCCGATGTTCTGGTGCGGTACAGCGGGTGCCTTGGGCGGTGCTGTCGGCGCATGGCCGAACTTCTCCTGCAGGAAGCGCCCGTGGGCGATGAGGGCCTGGGCATCGGCCTGGAGCACGGCGTCGTACATCTTGTCGACGGTCGAGCCGAGCAGGTCCAGCTGGTCGACCAGTACGAGCAGCGACGTCTTCGCGCCCTCGATCGGCCGGCTGTCGGCCCAGTCGCGGGGGAGTCGCATGTACGCGCTGAGGGCTTCGGGCAGGTAGTCGGTCGCCGTCGCCATCAACGAGTACTGCTCAGCCGAGTCCAGGCCGGCGTTACGCATCCGCGGCAACGTCTCGCGGAGGCGCCGGGTGACTCGATGGACACGGCTGAGGACAGCGGTCGGTACTTGCCCATCCGCGGCCAACTGGTCCACCTTGGCGAGCGAGTCGGCGATCTCCTCGGGCGTCGGAGGCGCGTCGAGTGGAGCCTGCTGCGGCACAGGCTCCTGCTGGTCGCCCTTCAGCCAGTCGAACAGACCCATCGAAGATCGAGTTCCTGATCAGTGCGCGGTGTCGACGTTGAGCTCGGAACCCGGGATCGTCGGCTGGCTGCGCTGCGCACGCTCCAGGTAGTCGCGAGACTTCGCGACCTCGTTCTCGAGGACGCCGATGGTCTGGGCCATGTTGTCGAGCGCCCGCAGCTTGAACTCGTCGATCGAGTCCATGGTCGCGTAGATGTTCGCGAACGCTGCCTTCAGCTGCTCGACGCCGATCGTCGAGGACGCGGCCTGCTCCTGGATGCGAGCCGAGTTCTCCTTCAGCATCTCCGACGTCTTCTGGATCATGTTCGATGTCGTCGTGTTGAGCGCTGTGATCTGGTCCAGCACGAGCTGCTGGTTGCCGAGCGCCTGAGCGACGATGACCGCCGTACGGAGCGCCGACACGGTTGTCGTCGCCGCCCGGTCGACGCCCTTGATGAGCTCGATGTTGTTCTTGATGATGATGTCGATCGCGAGGTAGCTCTGGATCGACACCGCGAGCTGCGTGAGCAGGTCCTGGTGCTTCTGCCGTACATAGAACAGCACGTCCTGGTTGAGCTGCTTGGCCCGCTCGGGGTCGGACAACTCGATCTCGGCGATGTTGGCCGTGAGCTTCGTGTCGAGCTGCTCAGCGATGTAGACGTACTGGTTGAGGCGCCCCATCGTCTGCCAGAGGTTCTGCTTCTCCATGTTGAGCGCC
>Ga0182021_10001309_pt1 | contig 28300 bp, 25 predicted proteins | sample 612E3MmetaG_FD_120493 | JGI IMG/M metagenome (GOLD analysis project Ga0182021, IMG submission 120493) | Permafrost microbial communities from Stordalen Mire, Sweden - 612E3M metaG (Illumina Assembly) | ecosystem: Environmental > Terrestrial > Soil > Wetlands > Permafrost | place: Sweden...
TGAAATCCTCCAATCGCACGCTCGGCGAGTTCGTTCCGGCGAGCGCTCCCGACCGCGCCGAGATTCCAGCCACGCCGGATCCGGCGGTCCGGTTCAAGGACTACAAGGGCGGGGTCATCATTCAGCAGGGCGAGGCGTTCGACCCGACTCCCCAGAACATCGAAGCGCGCGCCATCCGCGTCAAACTGCCCAACGGCTTGAAGCTGGTGATGTTCCCCAAGAAGACGCGCGGCGGCACGGTGGCGGTCTCCCTGACCGTGCGGTTCGGCGATGAAAAGTCGCTGTTCGGCAAGTCCACGGCGGGCACCATGGCCGGAGCGCTGCTGATGCGCGGCACGAAGAATAAGAACCGCCAGCAGATCCAGGATGAAACCGACCGGCTGAAAGCGCAGATAAACGTATACGGGAGCGGCAGCTCCGCTTCGGCGTCCATTCGGACGTTGGAGGCTAACCTGGCCGATTCCCTGCGTTTCGCCAGGGAGTTGCTCCGCGAGCCCTCCTTCCCCGCAGCCGAGTTCGAGCAGATCCGCCAGCAACGCATCGCCGGCGCGGAGAGCTCCAAGACAGAACCAACCGCGTTGGCCTCGCTGGAGTTGAGCCGGCACTGGAACGCCCGCTACCCCCGCGGCGACGTGCGGTACGTTGCGACCCTCGATGAACAGATCGAGGATCTGAAGAAGGTGACGCTCGACGAGACGCGCAACTTCTACGCGCAGTTCTACGGCGCGGGCGAAGGCGAGATCGTCATCGGCGGCCAGTTCGATCCGGCGCAGGCGCGGAAGCTGGTCGCGGAGCTGTTCGGCGATTGGAAGAGCGCCAGCCGTTACGAGCGCATCGTCAGCGACTACGCCAAACTGGAACCGATCAACCACAAGGTCGAAACACCGGACAAGCAGAACGCCATATTCCTGGTGGGGATGCCTTTGAAGATGACCGACGAAGATCCCGACTACGCGGCCCTCACCATCGCGGGGATGGTCTTCGGCGGTTCCCCCAACTCCCGTCTCTTCCAACGCATTCGCGTCAAGGACGGCTTGAGCTACGGCGCAAATGCCGGGTTCTCCATGCCCACCAAGGATAACAGTGGCCGGCTTTTCGGGTCGGCGATTGCGGCGCCCCAGAACATGCCCAAGGTGGAGGCGGCCTTCAACGAGGAACTGGCCAAGGCGCTGAAAGACGGCTTCACCGCCGACGAGGTGCAGAAGGCCAAGAAGACATGGCTGGACGACCGCATCGTCTCACGCGCTGAAGAGTCCTCCATCGCCGGCCTTCTGATGTCTCGCGAGCGGTGGAACCGCACGCTGGAATGGGATGCCAAGCTGGAGGCCGCCGTGGCCGCGCTCACACCCGAGCAGGTGAACGCGGCTTTCAAGCGCCACGTCGATGCCGCCGCTTTCTCCATCGTCAAGGGCGGCGACTTCAAGAAAGCGAGCGTCTACCAGTAGGGCGCGCTACACAAGCTGGATCGACACGCGGCGGCCCACCATGGCCGCCGCCCGTTGCAAGCTCGATAGGGTGATGTCGTTTCGCGCATCCAGCAGACGGTCAACCTGCGTCCGGCTCGTCTTGAGCAGCGTGGCCATCCGCGCCTTGGAGATTTTCTTTTCCTTCATCGCCTGGGCGAGTTGCCAGGCGACGACCTCCTTGACCGCCTGGGCTTCCGCCTCCTCGAAGATTCCCTCCTCCTTGAGGTAATCGTCAATGCTGGAACCCATATGTTTCTTGCTCATCGCATCAACTCCTTCCGGCGCTCGTGCGCCAATGCCAGGTCCTCGTCCGGCGTTGCCCGCGTTTTCTTAATGAAGCCGTGCAGCGCCACCAGATGTTCGCGATAGACGCACAGCAGCACTCTCGCCGTGCGCCTGGTCGGCAGATTGGTGCGCACTTCCCAGAGACCGGTTCCCATTGGCCGGCATAACGGCATTCCTACCGGCCAGCGCCATTGCGCCCGCAGCAGGTCTTTTCCAACGGCCTGACGCTCGGCGGCCGGCAGTCCCTTCAACCACTCCCGGACGGGCTCACCGCCGGCCGATGTTCGGAAGAAGATCAGCGGGATTTTCTGCGCTGGTGGCTCTACGGACATCGCTGTACCTTTTATAGTACATGCCGGGCAAGGCCCGGTCAACGAAGCCCAATTACGCCGCGGAACGCGCTACATCACGGGACCGATGCGCCAGGGGACGAATTCCCTGTGCCCGAGCCGTTCGGCGCAGGTGCGGCGGCCGCCGGCGACTTCGAGCAGCCTGTCGAAGATCTGCTGACCGATCTGCTGGACGGTGGAAGCGCCATCGGCAATCGAGCCCGCGTTGATATCCATATTGTCGGGCATGGCGCGGAACGTATGGCTGTTGGTCGAGATCTTGACCACCGGGATGGTGGGGAAGCCGATGGCGCTGCCGCGTCCGGTGGTGAAAGCGATCAGGTTGCACCCGCCGGCGGCGAGACCGGCCAGGCTGGGAGGATCGTAGCCAGGCGTGTTCATGAAGGTCAGGCCCGCGGCCGTCACTCGTTCGGCATATTCGTAGACGTCGATGAGCGGGCTGGTGCCGCCCTTGGCCACGGCGCCGAGACTCTTCTCGAGAATGTTGCTGAGGCCGCCCTCTTTGTTGCCGGGCGAAGGGTTGTCGTCGAAGCTGCCCTGGAAGCGCGCCAGATATTCCTGGTAGTGGCGGATGCATCCCAGCAGCTTCTCGGCGATCTGGCGGTTGCGTGCGCGCTTGACGAGAAGGTGCTCGGCGCCGAAGATCTCCGGCGTCTCGGCCAGCACGCTGGTGCCGCCGAGAGCGGCCAGCAGGTCCGAGCAGTAGCCCAGGGCGGGGTTGGCGGTGATGCCGGAGAAGGAATCCGAACCGCCGCAATTGAGGCCGAGGACAATCTTGGAAGCCGGGCACGGCACGCGCTGTTCACTGGAAGCCTGGTCCAGAAAGCGCGCGATTTCCCGGCGCGCCGCGTCGAGCGTGCCGGTAGTGCCGCCCGAGGTCTGTAACGTCATGCCCACCAGGCGATTGGCGCCCGCGCCATTGGGACCCAGGTAGTGATCGATCTGGTTGACCTCGCAGCCCAGGCCGACGATGAGGGCGGCCGAGACATTGGGGTGCGCCAGGACGCCGCCAAGCGTGCGCCGCAATTGATCCATATCGGGGCCGAAGGCGCACCCGCAGCCGTCGCCGTGGGGGAACGCCACCACGCCATCGACATTGGGCGGCATTTGGGCCCCCTCGTAACTGCGCGCGATCAGCTCCACGGTGTGCGCAGCGCAATTGCTGGCGGCCATCACGGCAATGTAGTTTCGAGTGCCGGCGCGGCCGTCTCCGCGCGCGTAGCCGAGGAAGGTGGGGGCATCGGCGCGCGCCATGGGAATGGGAATCTCCGAAGTGGGGAACTCGTAGGCCAGCACCAGTTCCTCGAAGGCGAGATTGTGGGTGTGGACGTGGCGCCCGGCATCGATGGCGACTCTGGCGCGGCCGATGGCCTGCCCGTAGCGCTCCACGGTTTCGCCGGCGGCGATGTCCCAAAGCGCGACCTTGTGGCCGGCGGGGATGGCGTCGCGGGTCAGCACCCCCAAGCCATCCACGAGGAGTTCCGTGCCGGCGGCAAGCGCCACGCGGGCGATGGCCACGTTGTCGGTGGGGTGCAGGTGGATGGCGGCGTTCCCGGGGTTGGGAGCCTGGCTGATTTCGACGAGCATGAGGGGCCTTACCTTTCCAGATTCAATTCGCCGTTGGGAACTTCCGCATGCACGTGCAGGCGGCCATCCACCGCATGGATCCAGACGCCATCGCCATCGCGCGGGACGGGGATATCGGCGGGTGTGTCGACCACCAGGAAATGGTCGTCCGCCAGATCGGCCAGCAGCTTGCCGATGTGCAGGTGGATATGGCACTGCGAGCGCTTCTCGGTGGAGTTAAGCGCGATGCCCCACGGGTCGTTGGGCCACGTCTCGCGAGCCTTGGCGATGGCCGCGCTCCAGTAGCCGGCGCGCTGTTGGGGCGTCATCTCGGCGAGCTGCTGCGGGTGATTGCCGTGGAAGCGCGGCAGGGCGAGCCAGCGGTGGGGCTTGCTGGGGTTGGTGTCGCGCAGAAAGAAGTACTGGATATCGGCGGGCTGCTTGTCGGCTTCCTTGCACAGGCCGCACTCGCGGGCTTCCAGGGTTGCCGGGACGGCGGCGTCGCAGAGGCAGGCGCGCACGTCGGCGCGCGAGAGCGGCAGCAGGCATAGCGCCATCACGGCAAGGCACCGGGGCATGCGCATCGTATTACCGATTATAGCGGGCGGGGTGGGTAGGCGTTTTGGGGGCTCGCCGAGAGGCTGAGAAAAAAGCATTTTCACGCAAAGGCGCCAAGACGCCAAGAAGAAAACCAAGGTCTTCTCTGCGTCTTAGCGCCTTTGCGTGAGAGTCTTCCTTCACGTTGGGGCGAGTGCATGAACAAGCTTCGCCTTCCCCACATGCTATCGTGAAGGTTAGTGTCTTCGCCACTCAATTTCCATCTGGCACAATATGATGGGCCGCTCGACCTGCTGCTGGACCTAATCCGTAAACAGCAAATCGATATCAAGGACATCCCTATCGCCACCATCACGTCTCAATACCTGGAGTACATGGAAAAAGCGCGCGAAATGGACATCGATCTGGGCGCCGAATTCGTCTACATGGCGGCCACCCTGATCCACATCAAGTCCAGGATGCTGCTGCCGCGCGACCCGGCCCTGGCCGAGGATGGCGACGCCTCCGACGATCCCCGGCAGGAACTGGTGGACCGCCTGCTGGAGCACGAGCGCTTCAAGAACGCCGCCGAAATGCTCCAGCAGAAACGCATGATCGAGGACAACGTCTGGAGCAACCCGCAAATCAAGGCGTTCGTGTCGGAAGACGACGATCCAGGTCTGGCGATCACGCTCTTCGACCTGGTGAAAGCGTTCGGCGAGATGCTGGAGCGGGTCAAGAACCGTCCTGTGTTCGAAGTGGAATCGGCCGACGTCACGGTGGCGGACATGATCCGCTACCTGCGCGACCAGTTCCTTGAAGTGGGCCCGGACCAGCCTGTTTTCATCATGCGTGTGTTCGAGTTGCAGCGCACGCGGCGCGGCATGATCGCCCTGTTTCTGGCCGTGCTGGAGATGGTGCGCATGCAGGCCGTGGTAGTAACCCAGAAGGATCTGTTCGGCGAAATCGCCCAGAAACGGCACGGCAGCTTCGATCAGGTATTTGCCAGCGAGCTGCCCATGGCCGCCATCGACAAAGACTACATCTGATACAAAGCATGGAAGAACTGGAAATATCCCCGCGAGGCGCAAGCCCGGAACCCGAACCGGCGCCGCTGGCAGATGACGCACCCGTGGCCGAAGCGCCCCCCGAAGATACCGCGGAGGAGTCCACCCTCTCGGTGGAGGAGCTGATGGCCACGCCAGAGCTCCCCTTCGACGACACTCCCGCCCCCGTCTCCCTGGAAGATGCGCAGATCAAAGCCATCCTCGAAGCCATCGTCTATGTGGCAGAGGAACCGCTCACTTTGGCGCAGATCGCCGCGTCCCTGCAACAGCCGCCGGAGCGCATACAGAAGTTGCTGGACCAGTTGGTGGCGGAATTCGACCAGCCCGGTCACGGCGTCGCCATACGCGAAGTGGCCGGCGGCTACAAGATGACCACCAAGCCGGAACATCACGAGGCGGTGCGCAGTTTCGTCAAGAGCCTCAAGCCGCCGTTGAAGCTCTCGCTTCCGGCGTTGGAAACCCTGGCCGTGATCGCCTATAAGCAGCCCGTCACCGGCCCGGAGATCATGGAGATCCGCGGCGTGCAGGGCGGCGGCGTAATGAAAACGCTGCTGGACCGCAAACTGATCGCCGTCGCCGGACGCAAGAACGTCATCGGCAAACCGATTCTGTACAAGACCACTAAGGAGTTCCTGATCCAGTTCGGCCTGAAGGACCTGAGCGAACTGCCCTCGCTCAAGGAATTCGAGGAGATCCGCCGCATGGCCTTCGCGGATAGCGAAACGCCGGAGCGGGAGGCCGCCGGGGCCGCGGCCGAACCCGTGATGGAGCCCCAACCCATGCTGGAAGCGCCCGTCGTTGAGGCGGTCACCGAAACGTTCGAAGCCACGCCCGAGGCCGCGCCCGAGGCCACGCCTGAAGAGGAGATCTAGTGCCCGAAGAACGTCTGCAGAAGATCCTCTCCCGAGCCGGGGTCGCCTCGCGGCGGCAAGCCGAAAAGATCATGCTGGAGGGCAGGGTCACGGTGAACGGCGCCGTCGTCATCGAACTCGGCAGCAAGGCGGACCTGGAAACCGACCACATCAAAGTGGACGGCAAGCTGATCCGCGCCCCCAAGAACAAGATCTACATCATTCTCAACAAGCCCAACAACACCATGACTACGGTAGCCGATCCCGAAGGCCGGGCCACGGTCATGGATTGTCTCCACGGCGTGAAGGAGCGCGTGTACCCCGTGGGGCGCCTCGACTATCACAGCGAGGGCCTGCTGCTGTTGACCAATGACGGCGACATGGCCAATGCCATCATGTCGGCCCACTCCCACCTGCCGAAGACATACGTGGTGAAAGTTACCGGCCTGTTGACCGGGGACCAGGAACAGGAGTTTCGCGGCGGCATTCCCCTGATGGGGCGCCGCACCCTGCCCGCCGGGCTGCGCCTGGTCCGCAACGCCGCCAACCCGTGGTATGAAATCAAGCTGACCGAAGGCCGCAATAACCAGATCCGCCTGATGTTCAAGCATCTGGGGAAGCTGGTGGAGAAACTGAAGCGGGTGCGCATCGGGCCGCTCGAATTGGGGTCGCTGAAACCCGGCGAATTCCGCTATCTGACCGATGAGGAGATTGAGAAGCTGAAGCGCGCCATCGAGCGCTCCAGCCAGTCCAAACCCGCATGAGCCGGATTTCGGAAATCCTTCGCGACGCCCGCACTATCGCCGTAGTCGGCCTGTCGGGGAAGCGCTTCCGCCCCAGTTATGGTGTCGCCGAGTACATGCAGCGCTCCGGCTACCGCATTATTCCGGTGAACCCGCACGAGCGGCAGGTGCTGGGTGAAACCAGTTATCCCGATCTGGAATCCGTCCCCGAAGCCATCGATATCGTGGACATATTCCGGCGTTCGGAATTCGTCCCGGAAATCGTGGAAGCGGCCATTCGCAAGGGCGCCAAACTGATTTGGATGCAGGAAGGCGTAATTCATGAAGAGGCCGCGCGGCGCGCCATGGAAGCGGGGCTCATGGTGGTGATGGACCGCTGCATTTTGAAAGATCACCGCCGGCTGGGATCCCAATCCGAGCCGCGACCGTAAGCTGTGAAGAAATCGGCGCACGGCAAGCTAAAGCTTACCCCACCAATGCAACTCGTTTGCCTGCAATGGTGGGGCATGCTTTAGCTTGCCAACGCCCGCTTGCGGGCGCATTTTTTCACACCTCTTACGGGCGCGGCATAGATAACCTGGCCTCACGGTGCGAGGGCGGGTATATACTCAATGGCAGAGGCGAGGCCAGCGGAAAGGCTGGCCGATGTCGAGGTTCCTCCTATGAGCGGCGATCGTCATTTCCCCATTCGGTCTTTTGTCGCGTCCATTGTGCTGGTCGCTTTCGCCGCCGCCAGCGTCTATCTGTCGTATGAACTGGTGGTCAAGCCGCGGTTGGCGCTGCAGGACCAGATCCGCGAACAGAAAGGGACCATTCTCAAGCTCGAACAAGACAAACAGCGCCTCGAAGCCTACCTGAAGATTCTCAAGCGCATCGATCGCCGGGCTCGGGTGGAGGTTCTGCGACAGGCGAAGGACCAACAGGGAGGCCTGCAAACCACCATCAGGTTCACCGAGGTTGACGACGCAGGCAAGCCGGTCAATACCTCTCGAGAGCTGACTTTGCCGGGGCAAGAAGTCTATTTCGACACCCTGGTGATCAAGTTCGACGACCACTTCGTCGAGCAGGGCGACCCAATCAAGGGCGGGGCGCTGATGCTGTTTCGCCGGATTTTCTCCAGCACCATGCGCGCCGAAGATGGCTTCGTCATCGACAAGGACGGGCAAGTGCCCGAGGTCTACACGGAGCGGCAAGCAGCCAGCGAATTCGAGAAGGATCTCTGGAAGCGCTTCTGGGATCTTGCCAACGACGAGAAACTGGCCAAGGAGCGCGGCGTGCGGGCGATCCACGGCGACGCGCCCTACATGCGTCTGGAGCCTGGCCGGGTGTACGAAATCTGCTTGCGGTCAACCGGAGAAGTCATCATCACGCCCGGAACGCGCATGGCCCTCACTGCACCGTAAGAGTCGCCGTCTTGCTGACGCCGCCCGCGGTTGCAGTGAAGGTGACCATCCCCGGAAAGCGGCTCGTCGTAATCGTGAACACCGCCGACGTCTGCCCTTGCGGGATAGTCGCGAAGTTCGGCGAGGCCGCCGCCATGAGCAGCGAACTGCTCTGTATATCCACGCGGACTCCGCCCATCCCGGCGGGACCGGTTAGCGTGGCCGTAGCGAGCGTGCTGGTTCCGCCCGTCACAGTGGCCGGCGCGATCGTCAAGTTGGAAAGCGTCACGGCGGAGGCGGGATTCACCGTCAGCAGGACCGTCTGCGACGCCCCCGCGTAGCTTGCGGTGATCGATACCGCGCGCGCGGCCGCCACCGCCGAAGTGGTGAGGGTAAACGTCTGCGAGGTCTGTCCGGCGGGGATGGTGACCGGCGAGACCTGCACCGCGCTGTCGCCGGATTTCAGCGTGACGGTGGCGCCCGCAACCGGCGCGGGGCTGGCCAGCGTCACGGTTCCGCTCACGGAATTGCCGCCGACTACCGCGCTCGCCGCTAGCGACAGCGCCAGCGGCGGCAGCAGCGAGAGCGTTGCCGTCGCACTGCTGTGGCCCAGCGTTGCCGTCAGGGTGGCCATCTGCGCACCCGTCACGGCCAGCGTGGCGATGGCGAAATCCGCCGAGCTTCGGCCGAACCCCACAGCCACCATCGCCGGCAGTTGCAGGTTGGCGTTGTCGCTGGTGAGCGCGACGTTGACGCCTCCCGGCGGGGCGTTGCCGTTCAGCGTCACGGTGCCGGTGAGGTTCTTCCCGCCCAGGATGGACGCCACCGGGACGGACACTCCCGCCACTTGCGCCGCGCTGGCCGGGTCGATCTCTAGCGGGGCGGTCCGGGTCACGGCGCCCGCCTGCGCCGTGATGGTTGCCGCCTGGGTGTCACTCACCGCGGAGGTGGCAACAGTGGTCTGCACGGAGGCCTTGCCTTGCGGGATGACGAGCAGCGGGGTTACCTGCGCCGCCGGGCTGCTGCTGCGCAACCCCACTGGGAAGCCGCCCGCGCGCGCCACGCCGTTGAGTCCGGCGGTCAGAGCCGCGCTGTCTCCCCCATTGACGAAGCCGGGCGATACGCCGAGCGTGGCCAGTTGCAGCGCGCCCGGCGCCATCAGGCCCATCTGGAACGTGACCACGTTGGCGGCGTTGTCATCGGCGGTCAGGGAAAGCGATACCGTGCCGGCGCCGTCGAGATCGGGCGGCACGAGCAGGTTGACCTGGTCCAGGCCGAAATAGCCCGGGGCCAGGCCCGCGTATTCCACGCTCAGCACCTGCAAATTGAGGCTGCCCGCCGCGTCCCGCGCCAGCGCGGTCACCTTGTCGGCATAGCGCAGACCGGTACCGTAGACGGCGATCCGGGTGCGCGTGTCGGCGCCGTTTTCCGGTGTCTGCACCAGAAAGGGCGCGGCGAGGTAGGTCACCGCATTGAGGATGGAACCGGGCCCGGCGCCCGAGGCATCGTTGGTGAACACACCGGGAGCCGCCGCGCGCACCAGCACGCTGCCGCTCCGCGTGAACCCCGATGCCGTGGAGCGGATCAGCACGGTCGCCGTGCCGGGCGCCAGTCCACCCGGAATCACCAGGTTGATTTGGCCTGGCGAGACATAAAATAGCGGTGCCAGTACGCCGTTGATCTCGACCCTCGTGGACGCCAGTTCCGTGGGCAGTTGGCCGTTTGCGTCGAGCGTGGCCGAGGCGGTGGTCTGCGCCAGGTTGGCGCCGAAAATGGAGGCCAGCGAATCCGGCGCGATGGTGCCGCCATAACTGGCCGCGTTGACGACCGTAAGCGAAGTGGATTGCGCCAATAGAGCCGGAGCCGCAAGAAAGGTAAGAAGGATCACGGTATAAATTAGAAGCCTTTGCTGCACATCCAATTGACGCGCGGCGCGGCCAAAAAGACCAATCCGACCCGATACAATTGGATGGAGGAATACCGTTTGGAGAACAAGGAAATCGCCCGCGTGCTCGAGGAAACCGCCGATCTCATGGAGATCGCCGCCGAAGACCCGTTCCGCATTCGCAGCTATCGTAACGGCGCTACCGCCGTGGAAGGCTATCCGGAGCGCATCGTCGATATCCTGCGCGATCCGGCGCGCAAGGTCACCGATATTCCCGGCATCGGCAAGGGCCTCGCCGTCGTCCTGGCTGAGATCGCCGAACGCGGCTCCTGCGAACGCCGCGACCTGCTGCTCGAAAAGTTCCCTCCCACCGCGCTCGAGTTCCTCAAGATCCAGGGCCTGGGCCCCAAGAGCATCGCGCTCATCTTCGAGCATTTCCGCATCTCTACCATCGACGAGCTGGAGCGCCTCTGTCAGGAGCAGAAGCTGCGCACGCTGCCCCGCATGGGCGCCAAGCTGGAAGAAAAGGTGCTGCGCTCCATCGCCGGGTATCGCCTGCGCACCGGGCGGTTCCGTCTGGATTATGCCGAAGGCGTCGCCGAAGAACTCGGCGAAGTGCTTCGCCAGGTGCCGGGCGTGGATGCCGTGACCCCGGCGGGCAGCCTGCGCCGCGGACGCGAAACGGTGGGCGATCTGGATCTGCTGGTGACCGGGCCTTCCGCCAGGGACGCGCTCGACAAGTTCGTGGCCTACCCGCGGGTGGAGGAAGTGCTCGGCCACGGCGAGAACAAAGCCAGCGCCAAAGTGGGCCGCGAAGGCTTGCAGGTGGACGTCCGCGCGCTGCCGCCGGAGAATTTCGGCGCCGCCATGCAGTACTTCACCGGCAGCAAGGACCACAACGTGGCCATCCGCACGCGCGCCGTCAAGATGGGGCTCAAGCTGAGCGAGTACGGCCTGTTCCGCGTTTCCGGCGATGCCCGCATCGCCGGTGAGACCGAGGAAGGCATCTACCGGGCGCTGGGCCTGGCCTGGATCCCGCCCGAACTGCGCGAGAACACCGGCGAAATCGAAGCCGCCGAACAGGGACGCCTGCCCGAACTGGTGGAACTCGCTCACATCCGGGGCGACCTGCACATGCACACCACCGAAACCGATGGCCGCGCCACGCTGGAGGAAATGGCCGAGGCGGCGCGCCAGCGCGGCTACCAGTACATCGCCATCACCGACCACTCCAAGGCGCTTTCCATGACCAACGGGCTGGATGAAACACGCGTGGTGGAGTTCGCCCGCCGCGTGCGCGAGATCAATCGCACGGGCCTGGGCATACGCGTCTTCAGCGGCATCGAATGCGACATCCTCAAGGACGGCGCCATGGACCTGGCCGACGACGCGCTGGCCGAGCTGGATCTCGTCATCGGCAGCGTGCACAGCCATATGAACCAGGAATCCGGTGAGATGACGGACCGCCTGCTGCGCGCGCTAGAGTGCCCGCACCTGCGCATCCTGGGACATCCCACCGGCCGCATCCTGCTGCACCGCGACCCGTTCCCCTTCGATTTCGACCGCGTGGTAACCGAGGCCGTCCGCCGCGGCGTATGGCTGGAGATCAATGCCAGCCCGGAGCGGCTGGACCTCCACGGCACGCTGATCCGCGCCGCCAAAGGCAAGGGTGCGAAGTTCACAGTCTCCACCGACGCGCACCATCCCAAACAACTGGCCAACATGCGCTACGGCGTGGTCACGGCGCGCCGCGGATGGCTGGGGCCGGACGACATTTTGAACACGCGCGGCGCGGACGAATTCGCCCGCGCCCTCCAATCCAAATCATGAAAATCATCAGCTCCAAACAGGTATACGATTGCGGCCTCTTCCGCGTCACCGAAGACGTGGCGGTGGACCCCAAGACGAAGTTCCAGATCAAACGCAGCGTGGTGCGCCACATCGGCAGCGCGGTGATGATGGCCGTCGACGACAAGAGGCGCGTGCTGCTGGTGCGCCAGTACCGCCTGCCCGCCGCCAAGTATCTTTGGGAATTGCCGGCGGGACGCCTCGACCCTGGCGAGAAGCCCTTGCAGGCGGCCAGGCGCGAATTGAAGGAAGAGACCGGCTACACGGCGGGCAAGTGGAGCAAACTGGCGTCGTACTGGGCGAGCCCCGGCTTCGTGGCGGAGCGCATGACCATCTTCCTGGCCGAGGATCTCACCCCCGGCGAGGCCACTCCCATGGAGGATGAGCGCATCGAGACCCGCTGGTTCAAGCGCAAGGAACTCGCCAAAATGATTGCCGGGGGCAAGATCGAAGACGCCAAGACCATGGTCGGCTTCCTCACCTGGCGTCACAGGAAATAGGTGGGACAGACCATCGCATTTTGTGGTCTGTCTTGCTTGGCTAACTGAAGTTGACAGACGACAAAAGGCGATTGTCTGTCCTACCTCTCCCTGCCGAGCATTTCCCGCACTTTGGCGGCCAGCACGTCGGGGGTGAACGGCTTGGGAAGGTAGGCGACGTCCGCGCGCAGCACGCCCGCCTTGGCGATCAATTCTCCGCTGTACCCGGAGATGAACAGCACTTTGATCCCTGGCCGCAATGCCGCCAGCCGACCCGCCATTTCCGTCCCGTTCATGCCCGGCATGATCACATCGGTCAGCAGCAAGTCGATCTGCCCGGCATGCCGCGCGGCTTCGAGCAGCGCGCCCCGGCCGTCGGCCGCCTGCAGCACTTGGAAACCGCACGACCTGAGCGTCCCCACGATCAAGCCGCGGACGCCTTCGTCATCCTCCGCCACCAGGATGGTTTCCGAACCCCGGACGCGCGCGGCAACCGGCGCGCGGTCTTGACGGATCGCGGGAGCCTCTTCGATGCGTGGCAGATAGATCGAGAAGGTCGCGCCCATGCCGGGCTCGCTCCGCACATCGATATGTCCGCTGTTTTGCTTTACGATGCCGTACACGGTCGATAACCCCAGGCCGGTTCCCCGCCCGCGTTCCTTGGTGGTGAAGAAAGGTTCAAAAATGTTTTGGCGGGTCTCGTAGCTCATGCCGACGCCGGTGTCGCTGACGGCCAGGAGCACGGCAGAACCGGGCAGCGCCTCCCTATCGGCGTCGTCCGGACTCTCCCCCGGTTCCACATTGGCGGTGCGAACGCACATTGTGCCGCCCTCCGGCATGGCATCGCGCGCGTTGGCCGCCAGGTTGATCAGCACCTGGCTCATCTGGTCGACATCCGCCCGCACCTGCCCCAGCCCCGGCGCCAGATCCGCGATCACCTCGACATCCTCCCCCACCAGGCGTTGCAGCATCTGTTTCATGCCGCCCACCAGCTCGTTCACGTCGATTGGTCTGGGCTTGATGCTCTGCTTGCGGCTAAACGTGAGCAACTGCCTGGTCAGGCTGGCGGCATGTTCGGAAGCCCGGGTGATCTGCCGGGCGTACTCCATCAGCGGATCGCCGCTGGATAACCTCTCCTCCAGCAATCCGCTGTACCCTGCGATTACGGTGAGCAGATTATTGAAATCGTGCGCTACGCCGCCCGCCAACCGGCCAATCCCCTCCATCTTTTGCGCTTGCCGCAACTGTTCTTCCATACGCAGCCGGCCGGTGACGTCGCGGGTTGCCGAAACATAACCGGTCAGATGCCCCCAGGAGTCGTGAATCGGCGAAATCGTGCACTCGGCGTGATAGAGCGTGCCGTCTTTCTTGCGGTTGACAAAGCGCCCGGTCCAGGTTTCGCCGCCGCCAATCTTGCTCCACAAGTCGCCATAGAACTGGGCGTCTTGCTTGCCGGACTTCAGCAACCGGGGGTTTTGGCCAATCACCTCGCTCCGCGAGTATCCCGTCGATCGTTCAAAGGCCGGATTGCAGTATTCGATGTTCCCCTCCAGGTCCGTGACCAGAATCTCCTCGGCAGCCTGTTCCACCGCGGCAACCAGGCTGGCGCGCTCCGTTTTCTCGCGCCTTCGTTCGGCCGATCCCAGCATTTTCTCCCGCTCCGCGGCCGCGCTGGCTTCCCAAAACGCCCTCCACGTACTCCTGGTCTGTGCCAGCAGAATAGCCAGGTAGATTACCGCCAGGGCCACCGGCCCGAGATACCGCGGGTCGCCCAGAACCAGCGCTGAACCGATGGCGGGAGCCAGCAACACGATGAGGCAGCGGGAGGCCAGGCGAAGGTCCGGCGCCAGGGAAGAAGATGCCCCGCCGGCCATTGCCGCGGTGCAAAGCAGAAGCAACATGTCCGTCCACTTTCCGGCATACCAGTGGACCGTCCAGGCGGAGAAAATCCCCCACACCGCAAACGTCGCGTAGGTAGCCCCGCGGAAGAGCGGCACGGCGCGGGAAAGGGCGCCGGCCGGCTGGCTCAGCACGCGCCGCGCGGAGAGCAGCCGCAATCCGCCCGCCAACAGGGTAAGGCTGCCGGCCAGCGCCAGGGCGAATGGATGGTCCGCGTAGTAGGGCGTGGAGGTCGCCATCACCACGCACACCAGGAAGTAGACCATCGATCCCGAGATGGCGCGCCCGGCAAGTTCCCGATCCACCCGGCCCTTGATGGCCGAGAGGATCTCCGGCTCCAGGTTGTCCAACCCGAATGACTCTTCCAACTCCGGCGCGCCGTTCATCGCGTGTAGTGTAACATCACGAAGGCTTCCTGCCGGGCAGCGACGCCGGATTCTCGTGGGTGCGTTCCTTGAATTTGCCCCGCAGCGATGCCGCCAGCGAAACCGCGCTCTCGCCGAACTTGTCGCGCATACGGTCCGCCGCGGCCAGCGTCTGCTGCCACTTTTCGTGGCGGCCTTCGCCCAAAAGGTCCATCTGCTCGCTGCCTTCCGCCCATCCCGCCGCATGCACGCCGAGCAGGCGCACGGTGGCGCCCGGCTTCCAGTTGTGCCGGAACAGTTGGCGGATCTCGTCGAAGATTTCGGTATCCAGATCGGTAGAACGCGGCACTGAGCGGGCGCGCGTGATGGTGGAGAAATCCGTATAGCGCAGCTTCAGTTGCAGCGTGCGTGCTTTGAGCTTGTGCTCGCGCAGCCGCCGGCCCACCATCTCCGAAAGGCGCGCCAGGGTGGATTCCATGCGCTCCGGATCGGCCGTATCTTCGTTGAATGTGTGCTCGTGGCTGATCGATTTCGGGCCTTCGTCCGCGCCGATCTCGCTGTCGAACCAGCCGCCGGCGTCGAGCCCACGCGATTTTCCGGCCAGCGCCAGGCCCCATTTCCCGAAGCGTCGCTCCAGAAACGCCTCGTCCAGACGCGCCAGGTCGCCTACCTTGCGAATGCCCACCGCGTGCAGATTCTTCTCCATCACCTTGCCCACCCCCGGCACTTTGCGCACATCGAGAGGCGCCAGAAACGCCGTCTCCCGCCCCGGAACGATCCAGAGCACGCCGTTGGGCTTGGCCTGGTCCGAGCTGATCTTGGCCACCAGGCGCGATGCCGCGATGCCGATGGAGCAGTTCAACCCGGTCGCCGCCTTCATGCGTTCGTGCAGCAGGTGCGCGGCCTTGAGCGGCGGCCCGTAAAGCCGTTCCGTGCCCGTCATATCGAGGTAGGCCTCGTCGATCGACGCCATTTCCACCAACGGCGAGAACCCTTGCAGCACCTCGAGGATCTTGTGCGAGTATTCACGATATCGCTCGGGGTGTCCGTCCACGAAGATTGCCTGCGGGCAGAGCTGGTACGCGGTGCGCAATGGCAGCGCAGAATGCACGCCGAACTTGCGCGCCGCGTAAGACGCCGCCGACACCACGCCGCGCTCATCGGGCCGCCCACCCACCACCACCGGCCGGCCCACCAGCGATGGGTCGTAGAGCTCTTCCACCGAGACGAAGAACGCGTCCATATCGACATGGAAGAAAGTGCGCACCTTACCAGGGTAGCAACGGCATGGGCTGGGCGGACCCCGGGTTGGCCCCACCAATCCCTCCGCCGCCCTTCGTGTAAAATTATGTAAGTACTGGGTTTTACAGCAACTTCGCGCGAGATTCGGGTATTATTAGGCATGATTCTGGACGCCGAACTGCTACAAAATCTGGCGGCACTGCCTGTGGAAAAACGCGCTATCACCAACCTTCGAGTGCTCAATGAGGCCTACGACTACGCCAAGCCGAGCTCCTTTGTGCGCGGCATGCGTATCGACCTGAACGGTCTCACTATCCTGCTGATCTCCGGGACAGCGAGCATCGACGAGCACGGACGCAGCGTCCACATCGGCGACTTCCGGGCTCAGTTGCGCCGCACTTACCAGAACATCACCGGTTTGCTCGAAGCCGAAGGCGCCACCTGGCACGACATCGTGCGCACCACCTGCTACCTGCGCGATATCGAGCGCGATTACGAGGCATTCAACGAGGAACGTACGGAGTTTTTCCGCCAGCAGAAACTCGACCCGGTGCCTGCTTCCACCGGGATCCAGGCGATTCTGTGCCGTCCCGAGCTGCTGGTCGAAATCGAGGCGATTGCCATGTTCCGAGCCGACCCCAAGGTGTAGACATGACCGGCGTACGCCCGGCTGCGCTGCTGCTGTCCCTGACGGTTCTCAGCTTCGCCAAGGAGCCGAAGCTCAAGCTCACCTGGATTCAGGCGGCGCCCGGGGATTTCGTGCTGGCCGGCAAGTGGGCGTCGCAGCGCATCGTGGTCACCGGAAAGCTGGCCGACGGCACGCTCCGCGATGTGAGCGGGCAGACCCAGTTCAAATCGTCGAATTCCAAGGTGGCAGCGGTCAGCAAGCTGGGTGTGGTGACGCCGGTGGCCGATGGCGAGGCCAATATCGAGCTGAACGCCAACGGCAAGAAGCAGAAACTGCACGTCACTGTGAAGGATTCGCGGACGCAATCGGCCGCCTTCGTGACGGAAGTCCGCCCGCTATTGAGCAAGCTGGGGTGCAATACGGCGCAGTGTCACGGGTCGGCGCGCGGCAAAGGCGGGCTGCGGCTTTCGCTGTTTGGGGGCGATGGCGAGGCGGATTTCGAAGCCCTGACCAAGGCCAACGGCGGCCGGCGGATCAATCGCGCCGACCCGTCCGACAGCCTGCTCTACCTCAAGGCTACCGGAGGGCTTGGCCATTCCGGAGCCAAGACCGGCAACCGGGAAGCCGGCATTCTGCTTGCCTGGCTGAATGGCGGCGCGCCCTGGAGCAATAAGGAAAACGCCCAGATCGCCGACTTGAAACTATACCCCGAGGAACGGCAATTTCAGAAGGGGCAGACGCAACGCCTGCTGGTCACCGCCATCTTCTCCGACGGGCAGGTGCGCGACGTGACGGCGGATGCCGGGTACCACACGTCGAACGCGAAAATCGCCAGCGTCACGGCCGAGGGCCTGGTGCGCGCTGAAGACGCGGGCGACGCCGTCATCGTAGTCACCTACCAGCGCAAGGCAGGCGTGCTGCGCCTAGCCATCCCGCAGCCCGGGCCCAAGCCCTTCCCCAAACTTGCCGCCAACAACCCCATCGACGAGCTGGTTTACAACAAGCTGAAAGCCATGGGCGTGCCGCCATCGCCAGTGGCGGCGGACGAGGTCTTCCTGCGCCGCGTCTACCTGGACACGATCGGCATCCTGCCCACCGCCGAGGAAGCGCGCGGGTTCCTGGCCAAACCGGACCGCGCCAAACTGATCGACAGCCTGCTCGGGCGCGACGAGTACAACGATTTCTGGGCGCTGAAGTGGGGCGACCTGTTGCGCATCAAGAGCGAATACCCGGTGCGGGTGTGGCCCAAGGCGGTGGCGGTCTACTACCAGTGGGTGCACGACAGCCTGGCGGCGAACAAGCCCTACGATCAGTTCGCCAGGGAACTATTGACGGCGACGGGCAGCAATTTCCGGGTGGGGCAAGCGAATTTCGTGCGCGCCGTGCCCAGCAAGGACGCGCGCACGCTGGGCGAGACCACGGCGCTGGTCTTCATGGGCGAGCGCATCGGCTGCGCGCGCTGCCACGCGCATCCCGAGGAGAGTTGGACGCTGGACGACGATCTGGGCCTGGGCGCCTTCTTCGCCCGCGTGAACTACAAAGCCACGCAGGAGTGGAAGGAGGAGATTGTCTACACGGACTTCCGCGGCAGTTTGAGGCATCCGCGGACGCGCGCCGTGGTGGAGCCGCGGCTGCCCGGCGCCGACGCGCCCGTAAAGGTGGGCGCCCAGGAAGATCCGCGCGGGCAACTGGCGGCGTGGCTCACGGCGCCGGGCAATCCGTACTTCGCCAAGGCAATCGTCAACCGCATCTGGTGCTGGCTGCTGGGGCGCGGCATCGTGCAGGAGCCGGACGATCTGCGGCCGACCAATCCGCCGGCCAATCCGGAACTGCTGGCGTACCTGGAAAGCGAGCTGACCGAACACCACTTCGACCTGCGGCACATCTACCGGTTGATTCTCAATTCGCGGACCTACCAGCTCGCTAGCGAGCCCAACCAGTGGAACGCGCACGATACCACGCTGTTCTCCCACTACGCGGCGCGGCGCCTGGGCGCGGAGCAGATGCTGGACGCCATTTCGCAGTTCACCGAGACCAGCGAGAAGTTCCGCAGCATCATCCCGGAGCCGTATTCCAACTGGCCGGCCAACTTCCGCGCCACGCAGATTTCCGACGGCAACACGGAGTGCAGTTTCCTGGACCTGTTCGGCCGGCCGCCGCGCGATACGCCGTACGAAACGGAGCGCAATAGCGATGTTACGCTAAAGCAGGCTTTGTACCTGCTGAACTCGGAGCAACTCGATGGCAAGATATCGAGCAGCCCGCGGCTCAAACGGATGCTGGCGAAGAGCGACGGCGACGCGCTCGACGAGATCTATCTGAGTTCGGTATCGCGCTTCCCAACGGCGGAGGAGAAGCAGCGATTGATGGGGTATCTGGCCGCCAGGAAGACGGCCCGGGCACAGGCCGTGCAGGATGTGGCCTGGGCGCTGGTCAACGCCAAGGAATTTGAGTTCAACCATTGAGGTTCGATCGGTGAGGAGCCGGCAAAGAATTGGTTGGCAGGCGAAAGCGCCTGCCCCACAATCTGAGTGTTTTTTACAGCTTCTAAGCGGGTGCAATCATGCTGGTCATACCGGGTCGTAGAGGTTTCCTGAAAGTCGGGGCGGCGAGCCTGCTCGGGCTCACCACGGCGGACTGGTTTCGGCTGAAGGGGCAGGCGGCAGCCGCGGCTGTGCCTGCACCCAGGGCGAAGTCGGTGATCCAGCTCTGGATGGCCGGCGGCCCCACGCAGACCGATACCTGGGATCCCAAGCCGGGCGCGGGCGAGGATTTCAGCGGGCCGCTGCGGCGCACGCTGCCGACCAACGTCAACGGAATCGTAATCGGCGAACTGCTGCCGCTGGCGGCCAAACAGGCCGACAAGTACACCATCATCCGCAGCATGACGCACGGCGATAACGGGCACGAGACGGCGGCCTATATCATGCAGACCGGCAGCAAGCCGACGGCGGAGCTGGTGTACCCGGCGATGGGCGCCATCGTCGCACTCAAGAAGGGCGCGAACTCCGCGCTGCCGCCGTACATCACGCTGACCAATCCGCTGGGACGTTTCAGCGAAGCCGGGTTCCTGGGCAACGGATCCAAGACCTTCGCGCCGGGAGGCGACCCGAACAACGCCAACTTCCGGGTGCAGGGCCTGGTGCCGCCGCGCGGCATGACGGAGCAGCGCGTCAATGAGCGGCGCAACCTGCTGAAATCGGTGGATGCGCTGGCAGCGCAGGCCGACAAGCAGGAAGTCTACCGCGAGATGGACGAGTTCCAGCAGAAGGCCTACGGGCTGATTCTGGGCGACGCGCGCAAGGCGTTCGATCTCGCCGAGGAGAAGGACGCGGTGCGCGACCGCTATGGCCGCAACCAGTTTGGGCAATCGTGCCTCCTCGCCCGGCGGCTGGTGGAGGCGGGCGTGCCGTTCATCACCGTCAACGACGGTGGCTGGGACACCCACAAGGACAATTTCGAGGCCATGCGCAAGAAGCTGCCGATTCAGGATCAGGGCATCTCGGCGCTGCTGGAAGACCTGGCGCAGCGCGGCCTGCTGGCCTCTACCGTGGTCACATGGTACGGCGAATTCGGGCGCACCCCGCGGGTAGCCAACGAAGCGCCGTGGTTCGGCGGACGCCATCATTGGGGCAGCGCGTTTTCCGCCGTGGTGGCGGGCGGAGGATTCAAGGGCGGACAGGTGATCGGCTCCACCGATGGGCGCGGCGAAACCATCCGCGACCGCCCCGTCTATCCGTGGGATCTGTCGGCCAGCATATACAAGCTGCTGGGCATCGATCCGCACGGCAGGCTGCCGCATCCGCAAGGGTGCGTGGCGTATGTGAGTCCGCTGGCCGGCGGCAACGTGCAATCGGGCGGCCTGCTGACGGAGATCATGTGAGGGGGGGAACGTGGGACAGACCATCGCCTTTTGTGGTCTGTCAACTTTTCCTGGGATCCAGCAAGTTGACAGACGACATAAGGCGATCGTCTGTCCTACTCCTCCTTCTCGCCCTCGCGCTTTCCGCCGCGGAGCCGAAGGTCCCCGTCACCGCGCTCGGGTTCTCGCCCGACGGCAAGACGCTGGTCTCCGGCGGGTACAAAGAAATCCTGCTGTGGGACGGCGCCAGCGGGAAGCTGGTGCGCAAGCTGGGCGGGCTCGCCGGACAAGTGCGCGCGGTGGCGTTCGGCAAGGACAGCCGCACGCTCGCGGTGGCGGCGGGCGTGGCGGGGCGCTCCGGCGCTGTAGCGCTGCTCGATCTGGAAACCGGCGCGATGACACCCATCCAACAGGCCACGGACGAAATCCTGGCGGTGGCGTTGTCCGCCGACGGCAAGTGGCTGGCCACCGGCGGCACGGATTCCACGGTCCGTGTGTGGAATCTGGAGACCAAGGCGGCGCCGCTCGAGCTGAAGGGGCACACGGATTGGATTAGCAGCCTCGCCTTCTCGCCGGACGCCAAACTGCTGGCGTCGGGCAGCGCGGACAAGACGGCGCGCATCTGGAAGACCGACACGTGGAAGGAAGAATTCCAGTTGCCGGTGCAGATCACGGAGCCGGTAAGCGGTGTAGCCTTCGCCACCGAAGGCGATCTGCTGGCCTTCGCGGTGGGCGGGCCGGAAGAGCGCGCCATACGCGTATGGCGCACCGAGGGCGCGTTCAAGGAGATCGATTCTTCGCGGCCCGGCGCGCGCAATCAGGTCATGCAAACGCGGCCGATGGATACCGGCGCCTGCCTGCCGCTGGCGGTGACATTCGCGACGGGGCAGCCGCACTCGCGCATGGTAGTGGGCTGCACCGACAAGACGGTCCGGCTGATGGGCCCGGGCGGCAACACTATCGCGACCGCGACGGGGCACACGGATTGGGTGTATTCGGTGGCGGCCAGCCCCGATGGATTGCGCGTGGCGTCGGGCTCTGGCGACGGCACGGTCAAGGTCTGGGGTCCGGCGGGGAAGCTGCTGATGACGTTGGGGGCGCAGCCATGAAACGGTGGGGCGGCTCTGGCACCACCCCTGCCGAGATGGTGGGGCGGACCCCCAGGTCCGCGGCCGACGCCCCCGTCGGCCTGCACGCGCCTTGTAGGGCGCCGATGTCTTCGTTCCGGCAGCGGGACGAGGGCGTCCCGCGCGGACCAGGGGGTCCGCCCCACCTCAAACGCTGGCTTCCGCTCCTGCTCTTGCCCGCCATGCTGGTATTGGCGGCCGGCGCGCAGCAGGAGAGCGACGCGGCCAAGGCGGCCAAGGAGAAGAAGGCGAAACAGGACGCCGCGGCAGCCAAGAAGGATGCCCAGCAGGCCGCCAAGAAAGCTCCGGCCGCGCCACCATTGCTGGAGCCGGTGCAACCCGTCCTGGCGTGGATCTATCCGGCCGGCGGGCAGCGCGGCACTACCATCGAGGTCACCGCGTCGGGCACCAGCATCGTGCCCGAAACCGTGCTGGTGACCGGCGGCGGAGTCACCGGCAAGGTGACGGACGGCAGCCAGCCGAACAAGGTGAAGTTCACGCTCGCCATCGCGCGCGATGCCGAACCGGGCGAGCGGGAACTGCGCATCCTCAACGCGGGCGGCGTGTCCAACCGCTTCCGCTTCATGGTGGGCGAACTGCCCGAGATCATGGAAGTGGAGCCGAATTCGGAGAAGAGCGCGCCGCAGAAGATCGCGTCGCTGCCGGTGACGATCGACGGGCAGATTCTGGAGAACGACCGCGACTATTTCCGCTTTCCGGCCAAGGCGGGCGCGACCCTGGTGCTCTCGGTAGAGGCGCGCAGCCTGCTGCCGTTCATCGCCGACGCGGTGCCGGGATGGTTCGACCCGCAATTGACGCTCTACGATGCGGCGGGCAAGCAGGTGGCTTTCGCCGACGACTATCGGTTCCGGCCGGACCCGTTGATGTTCTTCCGCGCGCCGGCGGACGGCGACTACACGGTGGAACTGCGCGACATTGTGTATCGCGGCCGCGGAGATTTCGTTTACCGGCTGACCATTGCCGAGCGGCCTTACGTCACGGACGTATTCCCCTTGGGCGGCAAGCGCGGGAGCGAGGTCGCGGTGGAGTATCGAGGGGTGAATCTTACTGCGGAGCGCGGCACGGTGAAAGTGCCGGCGGACGCGGGGCGCAAGATCACGGTGAACGGACTGCCCTTCAGCGTGAGCGACCTGGCGGCGGTCCGCGAGGCGGAGCCGAACGACGCGTTCGAGCGGGCGCAGCGCATCGCGCCGCCGGTGATCGTGGACGGGCGGATCGACCAACCGGGCGATGTGGACTACTTCGTCTTCAGCGCCAAGAAAGACGACAAGCTGGTGATGCAGGTGCAGGCGCGGCGGCTGGGATCGCCCATGGATTCGGTGCTGACGCTGTACGACGGCAAGCGCAACCAGGTGGCGGAGAACGACGATTGGAACGATCCGCTGGAAGCCATTCTGGCGCACAACGCCGACTCGCGGATTCTGTACACCTTCCCGGCGGCGGGGGATTATTACCTGCGGCTGCGCGACATACAGGGCAAGGGCGGCGCGGAATACGCCTACCGGCTGGTGCTGGATGTGCCGCACCCGGATTTCACGCTACGCATTGCGCCGGACAATCCGCGGCTGGGCGTAGGCGACACGGCGGCGATCACGGTAGGGGCGGTGCGGCACGACGATTTCGCGGGCGAGATCAAGCTCGCGGTCGAGAATCTGCCGGCCGGCTACAGGGCGAGCGAGGCGCTGATCGCGGCGGGACAGAACGAGGGCCGATTGACGATCACGTCGCCAGAGAGCGCGAAGCTGGGCGTGCTCTCGCCGGTGATCACCGGGATGGCGGCGATCGGCAAGGACACGGTGATGCGGCGGGCGGAATCGGCGGAATCGGTGATGCAGGCCTTCGCCTATACGCATGTGCTGCCGACCAGGCAGCTCTTCCTGGCGGTGATTCCGGGGACGGCGTACACGCTTGCCGCGTCGGTGGCGGATGGCGAGGTGCTGGAAGTGAAGCCGGAGAGCGACACGCCGATCGTGATTAAGGTGCGGCGCAAGGACGGGGTCAAGGCGGGCGTGACGATCCCGGCGGTGCGCCTGGCCAACGGCACGATCAGCACCAAGGGCGTGTTCGTGGCGCCGGAGAAGGACGAGGCGGAGATCGTGCTGAATGTGGCCAAGGACGCGAAGGTGGGTCTGCGGCAGGACATGATCGTCAGCGGGTTGATGCGGGCGAATAATCAGAGCATCGTGAGATACGCGCGGGCGATCCCGGTGATGGTGGTGGCGAAGTAAGGCAACCGCTCCCTGAGGGGCCGTGAACAAATGCGCCCGCCCAAATTGGTTAACGTTAACCACGCCGCGGGCTGGCGCCGCCGGGAATGCGCTATCATCTTTGGTCTGGAGGCGCGGGTCTTGGTCACTCTGCACGGGACGCTTACGGTGGACGATCTAAGGCGGGTCTTGTATTACGGCATGTTCCGGCGCCCCCAGACCATCGGGACGGTGGTGATGTTCTCTCTCGCCCTGGTAAGCCTCGCAGCGATGGTCTGGCTGGTGCCGGCCAGCCGCGCCATCAGCATTGCATTGTATGCATCCCCATTTGTCTTTTTGCAGCTTTCCTGGTGCCTCTCCCTGGTCGTGCTGCCCTTCCGGGCGGCGAAGAAGCGGTTCGCAGACGAGAAGGTCTGGAGCGAGCCCGGCGACTACGCATTCGAGCCGGAAGAGATCCGCATCAACCGCCCGAGCGGACCGACCGCGATGAAGTGGAACGCCATTACCGATGTGCGCGAGACCAAGAGTCTGTTTCTGCTACAGATTGGGAACAACTCGTCCATCCCGGTGCCCAAGCGCTTTTTCACCAGCGCGGCCGAAATCGATGCCTGGAAGCAACTCGTTCTATCGCGGGTGACGCGGCAGCGGGGGATTTCCCCGCGTGGAGTGGCAGCGCGGTGGTGTTGAGGGGAATCGCGTAGCGGCGCCCTGGCGGGTGGAGCCGCGAAGATCGCTCCCTCAGAAACTGTGAAAAAATGCGCCCGCAAGCGGGCGTTGGCAAGCTAAAGCATGCCCCACCATTGCAGGCAAACGAGTTGCATTGGTGGGGTAAGCTTTAGCTTGCCGTACACTGATCTGTTCACACCTCAGGGAGCGTCCTACATTAGCGCGGCCAGGTCTTGCAGCTTGAGGCGGCCGGTATAAATCGCCATGCCGAGGGCGGCGTCGATGTTCATGGCGAGCAGCGCCTTGACGTCTTCGAGGGTGGTGATGCCGCCGGCCGCGGTGATGGCGCTTGTGGTGGCGGCGCGCAGGCGGCGGAACCAGGCTAGGTCTGTGCCCAGCATCATGCCTTCCTTATCGACGTAGGTGCAGAGGAAGCCCGAGCAGTAGGGCTCGAGCGACGCCAGCACCTCTTCGGCGGTGAACGCCGTGGCTTCCTGCCAGCCTTTGACCACGATGCGGCCGCCTTTGGAATCGAGCGCGACGGTCAAACGTTCGCGGCCCACGGCATCGCGGAGCGCGGCGAGAAGCGGCTGGTTGATGCCGGTTTTGGTGAAGGCGCTGGTGCCGACGATCACGCGGTGGGCGCCCTGAGCGAGCAACGCGCGCGCGCGATCGACGGTACGCACGCCGCCACCGACGCGGCACACGGCTTTCGAGGCCAGCATGCGAACGAGATCGTCGTTGGATCCGCGGCCCAGGGCGGCATCCAGATCGATCACCTGGATCTCGGGGAAGGCGGCGAACTTGCGGAGCATCTCCTCGGGGCTGTCGCCTTCGAGCGCCTTCTCGCGCCCCTGGATCAACTGGACCACCTTGCCGTCCATCAGATCGATGCAGGGAACGATCATGCCGTCACCCGCATGGGAATGCCGTGTTTGTCGAGCTCTTCCTTGAGTTGATTCACGGTGTAAGTGCCGTAGTGAAAGATGGAGGCGGCGAGGGCGGCATCGGCGCAGCCCTCGGTGAGGACGCGGACGAAGTGCTCGGGCTTCCCCGCCCCGCCAGAGGCGATGATGGGGATGTGGGTGGCGCGGGAGACGGCGCGGGTGAGGGCACAATCGAAACCGTCCTGCACGCCATCGGTATCCATGGAGGTGAGCAGGATCTCGCCAGCGCCGAGCGCTTCGCCGCGCGCGGCCCAGGCCACGGCGTCGATGCCTTCATCGTCGCGGCCGCCGCGCGTGTAGACGTGCCATCCGCCGGGGGCGTGGCGGCGGGCGTCGATGGCCAGCACAACGGCCTGCGCGCCGAATTCGTTAGAGAGCTCGGTGATCAACTCGGGGCGGCGGACGGCGGCGGTGTTGACGGTGACCTTGTCGGCGCCGGACATGAGGATGCGGCGGGCGTCGGCCACGGAGCGTATGCCGCCGCCGACGGCCAGCGGGATGAAGACCTTGCGGGCGGTGCGGGCGACCACATCGGCCATGATTTCGCGGGCGTCGCTACTGGCGGTGATGTCCAGGAAAACGAGTTCGTCGGCGCCATCGCGGTTGTAGCGATCTGCCAGTTCCACGGGGTCGCCGGCATCGCGCAGATTGACGAAGTTGACGCCCTTGACAACGCGTCCGCCGGTGACATCGAGACAGGGGATGATGCGTTTGGCTAGCATGGGGCATTCCTTTCCCCGCAGAGACGCAGAGGCGCAGAGAAAGGCAAACGCAAAAACGAGCAGGGCTGTGTCAATCTTGTTTCCGGTCTTCTCTGCGCTTTACTCAGCGTCTTTGCGTCTCTGCGGGGAATTGACTCTTTCCTCATTCCGACTCCAAGAAGTTCCGTACAATCTTCAGCCCGACCGCGCCGGATTTTTCGGGGTGGAACTGGACGCCGTACACGTTTTCGCTTTCGAGCGCGGCGGTGTAGCGGAGTTCATACGTGCAGGTGGCGCTGGCACGGGGGTTCTCGGGCACGTAGTAGCTGTGCGCGAAGTAGACGTAGGGGCGCGCGTTCAGATTGCGAACGAGCTTCGAACCCGGGCGCACTTCCAGCTCGTTCCAGCCCATGTGGGGAACCCGGGCATCGATGGGGAAGCGCACTACGGCGCCGGGGTAGATGCCGAGGCCGCGGACTTCGGGGGCCTCTTCGCTGGTCTCGAACAAGGCCTGCATGCCGAGGCAGATGCCGAGAAACGGCACGCCGGCTTGAATGCGTTGGATGAGAGTTTCGCGCACGCCCAAGGTATCCAGGGCGCGCATCATCTGGCCGAAGTGGCCGACGCCGGGGAGCAGAATCTTGGTGGCGGCGAGCAAGCCCGCCGAATCGCGTATCAGGGTATATTCGCAGCCCAGTTCCCCGAGGGTGTTCTGCACGCTGCGCAGGTTGCCCGCGCCGTAATCGAAGATGGCGATCATAAGAGTCCCTTAGTGGACGGTAGCTGATCTTTCAGGCGCGTGTCTTTGGAGCAGGCGAACTTCATGGCGCGCGCGAAGCACTTGAAGATGGCTTCCAGCTTGTGGTGGCTGGAGCGGCCGTACAAGACCTTGGCGTGCAGGTTGGCGCCCGCGTGCTGCACGAAGCCGCCGAAGAAATCCTCGACCAGTTCGGTTTGCAGATCGCCCACCAGGCGCACCTTGACCAGATCCTTATAGACCAGGGCGGGGCGGCCGCCGAGATCTATGGCGACCACGGCGAGCGTCTCGTCCATGGGCAGGACGAAGTAGCCGGCGCGGTTGATGCCCTTGCGATCTCCGAGGGCTTGGGCGAACAACTGGCCCAGCACGATGCCGACATCTTCCACGGTGTGGTGCTGGTCCACGTCGAGATCGCCTTCGGCCTTCAGGGTGAGGTCGAAGCCGCCGTGTTTGGTGAACAGCTCCAGCATGTGGTCGAGGAAGCATATGCCGGTGGAAATGTCATAGCGGCCGCGGCCTTCGATCTTCAGGGCGCCGGAGATGCGGGTTTCCTTGGTGTCGCGCTGGATTTGAGCGGTTCTCATGCGGCGAAGACCTCCGGGAGAAAGTTGATGTCGTCGATGATGGCCCAGGCGCCCTCCTCCTGGAAGAGGAAGACCAAGTCGAGGTAGCGCGGGTTGTTGGGCGCGGCGATGCCGATGAAAGGGATCTTGGCGGCGCGCGCGCAACGCGCGTCATCCACGGTATCGCCGATGTAGTAGACCTTGCGGCCGGGGTTGGCTTGGAGGATGCGCAGCAGGCCTTCGGGATGCGGCTTATGGTTCTCCACTTCGTCCATGCCGATCACAGGATGAAAGACCACACCACTGGCGAAGCGGTTCAGCGTGAGGGCGGCATCGGCGCGAGGGCGGCCGGTGAAGAGAGCGAAGTCGAAGCGGCGATTGAGCTCTTCGAGGAAGCCGGGGCGCGCCACCCATGCTTCGCGCAGGATGAGGCCGCCTTCGCCGTTCCCAAGGAAAATGGACTGAAAGTAGTCCTTGGCGGTCTCGAAGGGAATCTCTTTGCCGGCCTGTTGGATGAGGTGGTGGCTGAGTTTCCAATCGTCGTTCCAGCCGCCCTGGTTCTTGTAATCCTGAATCTGTTCGCCCGTCACGTCCACGCCGGTAAAGTGCTTGACGGTTTGGGCGATGCTCTCGCGGTAGCTTTCGGTGACGTCCACCAGGACGCCATCCATGTCGAAGATGAGTAGCGGTTTCATGGGTTCCAGATTTCTTCCAGCGCGGCCAGCAGGCGGCGGGTTTGGGCGCGCGTGCCGACGGTGATGCGGACGCAGCCGGGCGCTTCGTAGGAGCGGTCGCGCACCAGGATGGCCTGGCCGCGCAGGCGGTCGCGGACTTCGATGGCGCGCTTGCCGAA
>Ga0182021_10001310_pt1 | contig 28271 bp, 23 predicted proteins | sample 612E3MmetaG_FD_120493 | JGI IMG/M metagenome (GOLD analysis project Ga0182021, IMG submission 120493) | Permafrost microbial communities from Stordalen Mire, Sweden - 612E3M metaG (Illumina Assembly) | ecosystem: Environmental > Terrestrial > Soil > Wetlands > Permafrost | place: Sweden...
GAGGTAGCCGCTCTGCCAGTAGAGTTGGACGTAGGGCTGGACCGTCCGCCACTTCCGGTACTCCCAGGTGGCGTGGAGCCCGACCCCGTCCCGGAAGCCGAGGGCAGTGTAGCTGGAACTCCCACGGGGGCGCTCGATGAAGGCTCCGCCGAAGTAGAAGACCTGCCGCGGGGCGGCCCGCCACTGGGCCGTGATGCCGTAACTCTGGTCCCAGCCTGACTGGTAGACGTCGTAGGTGTGGGTGAGGGGTGGTTTCAGGCTGAAGGTGCCCGAGACCGTCCAATCCTGTGTCTGGAGGAGGCGCTGGGTGATGCCTAGCACCGGATCCTGGGTCTTGCCGACTATCCGCTCATTGCTGAAGAAGGTGACCTTCCCGTTGTTGGCGACGGCGAGGGTGACCTGGTTCTTCGTCACTAGGTCGCGCCCATACTGCTCGAATCCAATCTTGTGGAAGCCCTCGATGAGTGGGTCCAGGAAACCGCCTGTGTGGTTCTGGATGGGCAGAAAGAGCCACAGGTCCGTGCGATCGGTGAGGCCATAGCGGCCCTGCAGTTCGAAGCGGGCGATCTCCTCGTCGAAGAAGTAGAGCGTCGGGATGTCCGGATGCTTGGCCACGACGGACGCGAAGTAATCGCGTGTGACCGCTATGCGTCCCGACTGATCGCGGGGAGCCTGGTTCTCGAAGAAATCGGAGAACTGGAAGGTGTTGGCCTCGGTCCAGTTCAGGGCCCAGCGCCATTGCCCTTGGCCGAGGGGCACCGGGTCCACGGGCTGGTAGGCCATGGTCGGGAGGTACAACGGGAACATTTCCCTGGTGGGGAAAGGACCCATCTCGTGGAGGGGCTCCTCCGCAGCCAATCCGAGAGCAGCCAGGGCGGCAAGACACACTCGACGCATCACCGCCCCCGGACCTTCAGGCCTTGCTCTAGTCCTAGAGACCGCGGTTGCTTCTCTTGCCTAGCTCGGTCCGACGCCTGGGCGGATAGGCTGGAAATAAGGGACAGGACCAATGTGATCGGTGGCAGAACCCGTGATCCACTGGCCGGATGGCACCTTAGGCTTCGCTTAAGACGTCCCCCCAGGCACCTTGTCAGACTTCCTTTATAAATCTGCCCCATAACTCACCTCCAATTCGGGTCGGTGCAACTAGGGCAGGTAAGATGCCAAGCCAGAGCCTAATAAGAACCAAAATCAATTGAATGATTAACAAAGGAAAACCATCGCATACCCTCGAAAAGGACGCGATTCAGTGGCTTGATTTCGTCGTGACGACTCTATCTCGTCACTAATCGGCGACTGTTGCGGCACTCCGTCGAACAGAACGAGTCGACGCGTCAGTCTCTACTCATGCGGTGAGCCTGCCTCCCTGGCAAAGGCCGGGGGAGCCTGTTAGGTTTCTAGATATCGTTGGCCGGCGTGAGGCTCACGAAGGAGACCGCCCCATTGGCCGAGTAGGCCAGCCTCCCGGCCTCGTCCACGAAGAGGAAGAACGCGTCCGCGTCACCGGGGGCCCTGGACAGGTCCAACCCCGATCCAGCCGCGCCTCCAGGCCCCGTGGCACCCTCGGGGCCCTGGGGTCCTAGAGGTCCCTGTGCACCGGGCTGTCCATCCGGAGGTTGGGGGATCCTCAGGGTGAGGTGTCCCGTGGCGGGTTCAAAGGAGCAGGAGGCAGGATCGTCCGGCAGGCCGAGCATCAGATCGACTGAAGCAATCCCCTTGACCTCCTCAGCCGTCCGGGCCTTCTTCTTGGACTTCTTGACCTTTTCCTCCTGACGCATCTTCACCTTTTCCGGCTTCTTAACCTTTTTCGGTGTTTCAACCTTTTCCATCATCCTTTCCTTGTCCTTGTCCTTGGCCTTGGCCATGGTTGTCCTCCTTATGGGGGTTGTGTTTGCGGGGTAGGAATGCATCCAGCGCCTAGTTGACAATGTCCGTAGATTTCAGGGGGGGAGACCCGCACAGGGGCCTCGTTGTAGGCCTTCATATAGGCGTCCAACAGGACCCGCACACCGGGGGCGATCTCGGTGATGACCCTCTTCGCCTGTCTTCCGGGAATGCTAGGCTGAATCACACCATTTACTCCACTACCGCGACGTAGCAACAGCCACAGCATGGTGCGCGATCGCATCCTGTTAAAGGGAGGCCGGGTATCTGCTCAATGGAATAAACAGTTCCTGCCTGGGCTTCTGCTACGGCACAGCCTCGACCAGGGAGGATCTTTACACCCTTTATGTTTTCGTGTCTTGCCACCTGCCGATAATCGCGAAGTGACCTCTTCAAGTCTCCTGCAGCGCCGGGTGGGAGTCTGCCAACAAACTCAGTGCCAAGACTTGTCATTTGAGGCTCCAATACAGAAACACGACTTAAGGATAGGGACTAAACAAGGGGGACGATTTCGGCCAGCAGTCGCTGGACGAGGGCCTACCAATGCAGGGCTCGCAGCATGGCCCGCTTCTTGTTCTGATGCCCTTGCATCCGATCTTCTACGTTATCCAGCAAGGCGATGGCTTCGGTGAGATAAGGACCTTTGTTCAGCATCACGCATTCCGCCCGCATCGCCATAGCGGCATCAGTCATCTCGGCTCGGGAGGGGACACCGCGCTTGAGAAGGGATTCCAAGACTTGGGTAGCCCAGACCACAGGGACATGGCCCGCCTCACAGAGCCACAACAGTTCCTCCTGGATTTCCGCGAGCCTCTCGTAGCCCAGTTCTATAGCTAGGTCACCTCTGGCGATCATCACGCCGAATGCCCTCTGTCCTGCTCCCCGGGCGATCAGGTGGGGAAGGTTGCGAACAGCTCGGACGGTCTCGATTTTTGCAAGGATAGGAAGGGGCCGGTCTGTGTGGCGGGACAACTCTAGAATGAGGCGGTTTAAATCCTCAGGCTCCTGTACGAAAGAGAACCCCACCATGTCGGCCAGACGTGCGACTAGGGGAAGATGTTTCAGATCCTCTTCACTCAACGCGGAAAGCGCGAGGTTGGAATCGGGGAAATTGATGCCCTTCTCGCTTTTGATCTTCTCCCCTTCGGGGCGGGCCTTGGTGACCCTGAGGAGAGCCTCCCCCATTCCGACCTGGAGGATCTCGGTTTCCAGAGCTCCGTCATCGATGAAAACGCGCTCCCCGGGACGAAGGAAGGGGAATACCTCAGGGCTTTGGCACGGGATGTGGGCACTGCTCACCAATTCCCCGGATTCGTCGAAGATGGAAGGTTCCCCCGGTATCGAAGGCCCTGTGAGGCGCAGGAAGTCTCCTTCAAAAACGACGATCTTCACGGACTGGGATGTCACTGGACCCACCAGACAACGGCGTACCTTCTTCTTACCCCTTGGGCGGTGCTCCAACTCGATCCCAGGCTCCAGGTAGGCATTGGTTTCGCAGCGCACCCGGAACGATTCGGACCCCACTTCCTGAACCACCTCCAATGCCCGCCGCTTCCCAAGCAGATCCATGAAGGTGATGGAATCGCCAACCCCCACCCCTCGAAGCCAGGAGGGATCGACGGCAATACGTGCGGGAGTTCGCCTGCCCTCACCGTCCCGTCCGGCGGGGCTTCCCTCGCCTCCGCGGGCCTCGAGTAGGGCGTTGGCGGATTGGAGCACCTGCCCGCGCGCATCCCGCTTGACTTTGAGATGGATGGCAGCGGGCGCCGAAGCCATAGCCCCCGTTCGTAACTTCTGGCCACCAAGATCCATCAGGATCCGGCAGGAGCGGCCGGTGGCTGCTTCGGCCCGGCGGATATGGAGAACCATGGTCTCCCAGACCTCGGGCCCGTCATGGGCCAGGTTGATTCGGGCGCAGTCCATGCCTTGCGCCAGCCATTCCCTGGGCAGCGCCGGATCCTGGGCAGCCTCGCTAGGAAGGGTGACCATGATGCGGGTTCGGCGATGGCCCGGAGTAGATCCCAGCAATTCTTCCGTGTTCTGTTCGAGGCGACCCTCTTGAACCTCGACCTCTTCCCTGATCTGGGCTAATCGGCCGGCATCAGCAGGTACTCCCGAGAGAGCATCCAGAGCCAGCGCGACGGCTTCCAGCGTGGCTTCCACATGCCCTTCGCACCGGCCCAGGGAAGACAAGCCCGTCTGAGCAAGCCTGGCCTGAAGATCCCGCAGATCCATCCTTCTCAGGCCGACATAGGCTGCAAGGTTGCGGGCAGAGGGACGCCATGATTCGCGCGTAATGTGGGGTTCCCACTCGTTCAGCAAAGTGGTTTGGATCATCCGCAGGTCCTGCTGAAGGGAGCGAATTTCTTCCTTGAGGACAGGGACGGTGGTCTCATCGAGGGTTTTCAAGGAGCCTCCAGCCAATCGAATTGCGGATTCACCCAGATCCATTTTAGTGACGTTGAGCATTCCCCACGCCGGATGCTCTGCAGTTAACATGCAAGTTACACGGGGCTCCCAACAGGCGGAGTGGGGAATGTTTTCGTCAGAGCCTCGGTAGCGTTAGTGGTCCATTCTCAGGCGGGGTATTTCTATTAACCTGCGTGGCCTTGAGTGGACATCCCCATTGGGGCCTCAATTTTGTCCTGGCAATCTCAGGCTCCGAAGCGGAGTCTCACCGTCTTCACCTCACCGTCGAACCGGGTGTGCAGCGTGTCATGCTGGCTGTCACGGAATGTCTGCACACTGCCGTGGTCTCGGGCCCGATCGAGGATCGCCAAGTCGAGATCCGCGACAATCACCTGCTCCACATTGGCCGCTGCCTCTGTGGCGATGCCATCCATGGGAAAGGCTAGGTCCGCAGGTGTATAGATGCCGCTCTGGGCGAACTGGCTGGTCAGATCCGTCATCAAAGGAAGGCTTCCAACCATGCCTGCCGTGACCGTGTAGATCTGGTTCTCGATGGCCCGGGCGCGGGCGCAGGTCGTCACCCGACACGCACCCCGACGGTCATCCGTCATATAAGGAACCACGACCAGTTCGACTCCATGGTGGTTGCAGAGTATCTTCACCAGCTCAGGGAACTGGACGTCGTAGCAGATGGCCATGGCGAACTTCCCGAAGTTCGTATCGACCACGATCAGGTCATGGCCTGGCGAGAACTTCCAGATCGTTCGTTCCGCAGGGGTCAGGTGGAGTTTCGCCTGGTGTTGGGGCTCAGCGTTCGGGAAGTAGACCGAGGCCACGTTCAGAAGCCGATCGCCTTCGATCCGGGGCATGGTCCCGCCGACAATGATCCGCTCGTACTCCGTGGCGAGTCGCTTGAAGAGCGTGTCAAAGGACCCTGTGTGCTCCGAGGCCAGCCGTCGCATGACCTCGGAAGGCTCGCCCCCACCGCTAGTGGGGCCCATGAGCTGAACTCCCAGGAGCTCGGGGAACACGATCAGGTCCGCGTCATAGTCGTCGGCGACATCCACGAAGGATTCCACATGATCGGCGAATTCCTTGAAGCTCGAGATCGTCCGGAGTGCGTACTGAACTGCACAAACCCGCACAGGACGCGACATCACTGGCTTCGGCGCTGAGAACCTCATCATAGCTCCATCGAGATGAGGGCCGCGCAATCCGCGCTCTCGGGATCAACGATATAGTCCCGCAGCAGCCCACGGAGAATGAAGCCGAGGCGGAGTTGCTTGGAGAGGGTGGGATCGAATATGAGTCCGCGCTCGACCAGCGCGAGATAGCTCTCAGGAGTGAGGAGGTCGGAAGCGAGGTGGTAGCCAGGCATGCGGGCTCCCGCCACGAATGATCTGCAACCCATCTGGGTCGCCAGGGCGACACGGGCTGCATAGAGAATGTGGGCCAGCCCCATCCCCTGGTAATTGGGATCCACCGCCAAATCGACTCCATAGAACACCTCGCCATGGGGGTCGTGGGGCGCGAGGGTGCCGTGTCCTGTAATCTCTGACCAGCGGTGGGGGCGCATGGCCCTTTCGGAACTGACCCGCATGGAGGTGGAATCGGCGATCACCTTTCCCTGCCCATCCTGGATCAGGAGCTGCCCTTCTGGGAAGGCCTCCAGGTGCTGCTTCAGGGATGCCGCGGGCCAGACGGCCTCGGGGCCATGCGGCTGGACGTAGACCCGCCGCATGAGTTCAACTACCCCTGGGATGTCTTCGTTGCTACGCGTTCGGACCACCCAGCAATTGGGGAGAGGTCTACAGGGCGATGAGGCGAAGGTCGAGGCCGATGTCATGGCCATTCCTTTGGAGCCCTCCATTGGACCGTCTGGGTGGATTGGGGGCGTGACAGGAGCGTGAAAGAAGTGGTACCAATCGGCTCCTTCCCTATCGATTGAGTCCCGCCTAATATCCGCAGGTCAGCTGGGGTCTACTCCGCCCATCCAAAATTCGGGCTACCTCGATCAGCTGTCCGAGTTCCTCGAGGGCGATGCCCCCCACACCTCGGTGTTGCGACGCCCAGGCATGGAGCGTAAGCGAGGCGCTGAGGGTGTGGGTGATCCTCCTCTTCATGTGAAAAGGATCTGCTCTCATACCTATTTCATGGTTTGAGGTATCCTGATGAGCCGAGAACCGATGCTTCAATCCGAGAACAGCACTGCCCACCTGGAATCTGGAAGTCCGCCACCAGCTTCGACAAGCTCGGTGGACACCATTGCACCTTCCCAGCTGGATGCGGACAGTCCGGTTTCAAGCAACACTTTCGAGGGCTTCCTGGCAGATGTGGAACGCTGTGTTTCTGACGCGGGACAGCTCCTCCTGTTTTCTGGGGAACATCTCCGATTGGAGGTGATGCTCCGGAGGGATCAAAAGAACCCCCGTGTGATCTGGGGGCTTAAGCGTCACGAGGACTGGGCCTTCAAGGCCACCCTCCTCCGGTTCGCCCGGGGAAGCGAACCGGTGCATCTCGTCCTATCCACGGAGAGTGAAGAGGGCTACCGGATCCGAGGATGGGTGGTGAAGCGGTCCATGGATTCTTTCTGGGCAGCACCCTTGCCTGCCAAACAGGCCAGCCGCTTCTGGGAGCGATGTCTCAACCGGGTTGTATCGAAGAATCTCGGGGCTCGCTTGGCTTCAGATCGCGCGGAGCCGTCGCCGCATCCGGAACCGCTCGCTGAATCTTGACCATTGAAGGGCGAGAAATTCAGTCAGGCCCCAGATGACCGCGCCCCCGATGGCTGCGCCTGACATGAGCGAGGATCGTGCAGATAGGAATCGCATGGCAGTGTCCTCCAGTCGGCCAGTGGATGCTGGCGCCCTGCACTGAAGCCAGCGGATGAAGGTGATGATAGTGCCTGTGATAGAGACGGGCATGCCGGGGCGGTGAGAACTCTGTCGCGGATCCCCAAATTTTCCGCATGGCAGGCCTGAACAACTGCGCCACGTCCCATCTGGTCCCTTCGTCATTCATAATCGTGACCCTGCAACGGCTGCCGCATCGCGACGAAGAGGCCAATATCAGCGATACCGGTGGGAGGCATTTCAAATCTCGCGTCCTGTGCGAGGTTATCTGCCAGAGACAACCCAGGCGGTCCATGTGGTGACGCTGGCCAACCCGATCCCAAGGTGCCCGCCGTTGGGTTCTTCGGCGGCGTCCATATCTCCTGGAAAGGCCCCCTAGCATTGTTACTTAATGGTTACCTTCAGGCCCTCCTGGATGAACGGGGGATGCCGAGAATGGTCCCATGCAGCGAAAAAAAGGCCTGGCTGGGAAGGCCACCCATTCCCAGGATCATCTGATCGACCAGGTTTCCCCGATCGCACTGATTGACCACCAGGAGTGCGTCCAGGTCGGGGAGACCCTTGAACAGGTCCATGAGTGGTTCCGACACCATCCCCACGAATTCGCGGCGGTATTGGATGGCGGCACCTATGCAGGCTTGATCTCCCGCGGGCACCTCGGCTTCCTGCTCGGGACCCGATTCGGGTTCACCCTCCACAGCCGCCATTTGATCCAGGAGCACCTACTCCCGGAGTGCATGGTCGCAGTCTCCACGCTCCCGCTCCTAAACCTGCTTGAGAAGGCCCTCTCCAGGCCTGGCGAGGCCTTCTATCAGGATGTCCCCCTGGTAGACCCGGAAGGCAGGTTCGTCGGAATCATACCGGTCCCCGCTTTGGTACGGGCGCAGTCCGCGCTCATCGCGGAGCAGTTCCAACTGGCCGAGTCCCGGCGCGACGAACTGCTGAGCAAGAACCAGGATCTCTTCCGAAGCCTCCACCAACTCCGGCAGTCCCAAGGCCGCTATCAAACATTGTTTCAGCATAGCCCGCTGGCTGTCGCCCTTCTGCATCCGGACGGGAGGATCGAAGCCCACAACTCGAAACTCCAGACTCTCCTCGGGCCCGTCGGAGACTTGGAGGGGTTCCTTCCGAACCTGGCGGACCTGATGCCCAGCAGGCACCGGGAGTCCTTCCTCGAACTGCTCAGCCTCCATGAATCCGGCGCCTCCCTCGCCTGCAACCACGCGGACGAGTTCACACTCCAACTTCCGGTCCTCGGGGAGCGCCTGTTCAAGTTCCATACATCCCTGGTCCGGGAGACTGGCCAAATCTGCACGATCCTTCACGACCTTACTGAACAGAGGGCCATCGAACGGAAGATGGCCATCAACGACAAAGCTGAGCTCTTCGAATCTCTGGTAGGTGGCATCGCCCACGAGTTGAACAACAAGCTCGCCCCGGTCCTGGGTTTCTCCGAGCTGCTCCAGTCCAAACTGGAAGCCCTTGGCGGCCATGATGTCCTCCAATCCTACTGCCACGCCATCTCCCAGAGCACACAGGAGTCCGTCCGGATCATCCGCCAGCTCCTCCAGCTCTCCCGGCCCGCCACCATGGAACTCAGCCGGGCGGACCTGGGAGCCATCCTCAAGGAGGCCTCCTCGATCATGCGTTTCAGGCTGCGGGCCGCGGACGTAGAGCTGCGGCTGATCGTGCCCGAGAAACCCATCTGGATTCTCGCCGATGCGGCCCAGATCAAGCAGGTCCTGATCAACCTCATGATCAACGGCGTGGACGCCATGGAACAGGCGGCACGGAGGGTGCTCGAGGTGTGTGTGGAAGCCCAGGGCTCCTGCGCTTCCCTTTCAGTGGGCGACACTGGATCCGGCATTTCTCCGGATAAGCACAACCGGATTTTTGATCCCTTCTACACTACCAAATCCGTCGATCGGGGCACGGGGCTTGGCCTCAGTGTCTGTCTGGGCATCGTCCGCCAGCATCACGGGGAGATCTCAGTGACTAGTGTCCCAGGAGAGGGCACCCAGTTCAGGGTCCTCCTCCCTCTCGCGATGGCGGAGGAACCACAGGGTCAAGGCGCCACTCGCCCTGAGGCACGGCGTCCAGAGCGAGACTCTCTCCTGTTGTCCATGCAGGGCTTCCCTCGCATGAATGTGTTAGTCATCGATGACGAGGAGTACATCACCAGCCTGGTGCAGGAGCTTCTGCGAAGCCGCCTGGGTTGGCGGGTGGAGCGGGTGCACGATGGGAGGCAGGCCATCCAGTGTCTCGAGAACTCCCGATTCGACCTAGTGATCACCGACCTGAGGATGCCTGGCGTGGACGGATTCGCGATCCTGGGATGGATCAAGGATTTCCAGCCGGCGCTCCTGCCCCGAGTACTAGTGATCACCGGGGACAGCGGGGGCGCCACGCTGGACCAGCAGCTCATCGACCTCGGGGTTCCGGCCATCCGCAAACCCTTCACGCCCGAGGAGCTGATCACCCAGTGCCGGACCACCTTGACGGCCTCCTGAGAGGTTGATCCAGGTCCCCGGGGAGGAGCCGCCGATGGCCACCAATGGAAGTCGCGCCGGGGCTTTCAACTCTTTCCACCGATGTCACACGACCCGCCGATAAGAAGACAATAGGAGCCTGTCATGACGCTTAATTCCCGTCTGTTTTCCAGCGCTGTTTCCAGGTCCCTGGCGGTCCCGGTCCTCGCAGTGCTGGCAGCCCTGCCGCTCTCCGCCGGGGGCGTTTCTGTGGACGAGGCTGCGAAGTACCTGCTGATCCTGGCGACGAGCGCCGGGTCCGAGGGGCGGGTGGCCTGCAAGGAACTCGACATGGTGATTCAGCTGAAGAAGCAGGAGATCTCCGTGGACGCCAAGGCCAACGTCGCCTGGGCCTTCACGCCCGCGCAGACGAAGTTCTACCTCGGCGAGAAGAAGCTGGTGGTCTGCAGCAGCCGCAAGCTGTTCGTGGATGGGGGCGCCATTGCCTTCGAACGGATCAATGGCCGACTGACCGTCTTCTACAATCCGGCAAACTTGGAGAAGAGCGGGATCCACCTCCCCGACTCCTTCCTACGGTCCGCTGTGAAGGTCTAGGGTCTGTTTTTACAGTGAAGTATGGCCCCGCTGGGTTCCTGCAACAGGACGGCTTGGCAACGCTCGTGACATATGATTCGACGATGGCGTTTTGGCTGACCCGAATTGTTACGGTGTTCTGCCTTGGGACGGAACAGTCCCATGAAAGGATGCCTCTTGGAGGCCGCCATGAAACATCAGAAGGCCATCGCCCTTGTGGCTCACGACAACCGCAAACGGGACCTCATCGAGTGGGTTTCTTGGAACCACGCCATCCTGGCCGAGCACAAACTTATCTGCACCGGTACCACCGGGCGGCTGGTGGAAGAGGCCCTCGCGCAGAAAGCGGAAGAGGCCAAAGATACTCCGCCCACGCCCCCCATCAGGAAGCTCAAGTCCGGACCTCTGGGCGGTGACCAGCAGCTGGGAGCCCTGATTGCCGAGGGGCAGATCGACGTGGTGATCTTCTTCTGGGATCCCATGGAGCCCCATCCCCACGATGTGGATGTGAAGGCCCTCTTGCGCATCGCGGTGGTCTATAACATTCCCATCGCCTGCACCCGCAGCACTGCGGATTTCCTGATCTCATCCCCGCTCATGACCCGGCCCTACGATCCTGCCCCCACCGATTACACGGCTTACATCGGGCGAAAGGTGGACGGGGATGTTTAGATGGCCGGATCCCTCCTGAAACTCAGGAGACGAACCTCAGCACGGTGACGTAGTGGCTGGCTGTCCCCCCCAGCACGAAAAGGTGCCAGATCCCGTGGGCATGCGGCATGCGGCGGCCAAGCGAGTAGAACATTACCCCGACCGTATAGAGCAGACAGCCGCCCAAAAGCCACATCCAACCCTGGCCGTGCAGGCCGCGCCACAGAGGTACGGCCACTGCGGCCCCGCACCACCCCATCAGGATGTACAGAGGAAGGGCCGGCACCGAATCGCGGCCCGACCACAGTTCTTTGCAGATGCCAGCGGCCGCCAACGACCAGATCAAACCGAAAAAGCACCAGCCAAGAGGCCCTCGCAGGGTGACCAACGTGAAGGGTGTGTAGGTCCCCGCGATCAACAGATAAATGGCACAATGGTCCGCCTTGGCCCACTGTTCCTTGGAGGCACCCTGGAGGCTGTGGTACAGCGTGGAGGCTGCATAGAGCATGATCATCGACAGGCCAAAGACGCTGAAGCTGATGATCTGAAGCGCATCCCTTCGCTGAGCAGCCTGGGCAACCAGAACGATGGAACCAACCATCGCCAAAGCCAGACCCAGCAGGTGGGTGAAACTGTTGAATCGCTCACCGTGGTTCATGTTTCACCTTGGTTGATCCAGGCACCAGGTCATGGCCAAGCGGATGCATCTTACGGCTGCGAGGGGGAAACCCCCTCGCAGCTTTCACCCCAACCAGCACTTCTCCCAACGACAAGCCTATGGTCGAAGCTCTCGGGTGGCCGTGAATTCGATGGAATATTCGAGCGTCATTCCCAGAGAGAGAAGGGCCTGGGAGCTGACTAGAAGTTCCCCCTCAGTCCCAGGTAGTACTGGCTGCCCTTCACTCCCTGGAACATCCTTCCGCTGCTGCCCACCAACTGCAGGTGGGCCACCAGCGCGGCCTCGAAGCCCAGGTTCCAGGTGGTGAAGGCCGGCTGGCCCGACCCGGATGAATTCTGGTGGAAGAGCTCACCTCCCAGGGACCAGCCTTCGGCCAGTTCCCGCTGGAGGAGCCACCCGTACTGGAGGTAGTTCCGGTTTCCGTCTCCCGGGTTCCGCCACCAGCCGACGCCACCGTAGGTGGTCCAGGGGCCGAAGCCCTTCTGCAGCCACACCGGCAAGAGCACCTTCCAATGGCCGGCGCCCAGCCCTTCCTCCTTCGAACCCGTGGGAGTGAACACCTGCGGGTATACAGCGACCTGAGGCAGCGCATCTGTCTCGTGGAGGAATCGGTACTTGAACCCCACCTCCACATCCCCGAAACCCCGGCGTGTCCCGCCGCGGGGGCCCTCGTCCTGATCCGTGTAGGACATGGGGATCTGGAACTGGAGCTGGGAATCGGGGAAGGGGCCGTAGTTGGCCTCCATGGCTGGCCCCAGGCCTGACCGAACTCCCGCCAAGGTCTGGCCCATGGAGAAGAGATAGACCTCCCAGTGATGGAGGGCCACGGGTTCGGGATCATCCGTGAGGTAGGGAGGCCCCGCCGCCAGGGACACGGCCCCCAGGAAGAGGAGGCACCGGATCAGTCGTCGCCTCAATACGTTGCCCCAGAAGAGGGCCCGAATTGCTGTTTCAAGAAATCCTCATGCCAGGAAGACGCGCCGCCATTGGAGCTGTACTTCACCCAATTGTGGCCCAGGGCGCGCATTTCCGCGATGGCCTTGTCCACCGGCCAATGGTCGACCGTGATGCGCAGGTAGGCGGCCACCAGTCCCGTGCGGTCGTGGCCGGCGGCACAATGGATCAGCACGCCCCCCTTGGGGGTCGAAGCGTTGATGTCCGCATCGACGTCCTTGAGCCAGTCAAGGATGGCCTTGGGTGCCATGTCCTTGAACCGGGCGTTGCGCATGGGATGGGAATGGAAGGCGATGCCAGCGGACTGGGCGGCGCTCCTTTCCAGTTCGACGGAGACGGATTGCTTGCCATCCTTCGCCTCGTCGATGGGATCTTCGAGCGAAACGATGGTGGTGATGCCGTGGGCCTTGATGTAACTCAACGCCTGCCCAGCTTGCTTCACCGTTTCAGGATCGTTCGGTGCAACGGTTCTGCCTTTGACCAGGGCTCGCACGGGCGAGGCGCTGCGATAGAGCTTGATCCCGGTCGTGCCCAGGTCGACGGCATGGAAATTGGGCAGCCGCGCATCTTCAGATGCGATCTTCTCCCCCGGCTGTTCAACCGCCAGCGCCGCTACCTTTGCCGGTTCTTCAGCGACAGCCGACGGTGTACAGAGCCCCATCAAGGCCAGCAGCAGGAATGTGCTTCTCATGGGTGCCCCGCTACTGGTTGTATTCGAGGAGCTGGAACCCGGCCTTGGCATCCCCTGGTGTTCCAGCGGCCCCGGCCGCGGGGACATAGAGCTTGTGGGTGGAGACATCCAGGGTCATGGTCTTGGATCCTGGCTCAGTCCTCAGGCTGCCCACCATGGCGTAGGTGTCCGCGGAATCTGCGTGGAGGACCGTGACCGTCCCGTCCTTGCAAGAGGCGAAGACATGGCGTGTGGCCGGGTCGAAGGCGCAGGCGTCCACGCCAGCACCGATGGGAACCGTGGCGACGATGGCACCTGTCCCCAGATCCAGGACCACTAGTTTTTTGCTGCGGCAGCCCACGAAGAGCCGGTGGTTTTCCACATCGATGGCCATGCCGGTGGGGGTCGCATGGGGTGCCAGGGACCAGGTGGCCAGGACTTTCAAGGACTGCGTGTCGATCACCTTCACCTGGTTCTTGTCCTCCACGTTCACGAAGAGCCTTCCCTTGAGGTCCGACTGGGCGGATTCCGGTGCGCCGCCCACGGGGATGCTGCCGATCACCTGCTGGGTCTGGGCATCCACTACCGTGAGATTGTCGCCACCGTTGTTCATGACGAACACCCGCTTGCTGAAGGGGTCGAAGGTCACTGCATCGGGCTTGGTGCCGATCTGTGCGAGGCGAGCCACTGTCCTGGACGTCTTCAGGTCGATCACCACCAGCGAATTGTCCTTGCCGCAGGTAATGAACCCACGGTTGAATTCGGGGGCGAGGGCGATGCCATGGACGCCTGGGGTATCTGGAATCTCAGCCACCACTTTCCTTGCGGCGGGATCGATGACATGCATCCGGCTCTCATGGGAAACATAGAGGAGGTGGGTGCTGGCATCCGCTGTCACATAGTCCCAGCCGCCTTTGCCGCCGATGGCCAGGGCTCCGGACAGGGTCGGCAGGGGACCCTCTGCATAGACAGGCATTCCCGCCATCAACAGACCCAGGACAGTCACTGCCGGTTTCATGCGTGCTCCAGTGTTTGGCTTGACCGCCTGGGGCGACCCGGGAACCGGGCCGCCTTCAGGCGAGGTTGAACTTCAGAACCGCGTCGAAGGTGGCGCGAACCCGTTTCCCCTGGTGGGTGACCGGCGTGAACCGCCACTTGGGCAGCACCTTCAGCGCCTCGTCAACGAACAGTGATTCTCCCTTCACCAGGTGCAGGTCGACGGGCTTTCCATTCTCGTCAATGGTCACCCGAACCACCACATCTCCCTCCAGTCCCACCCGCCGGGCTCGCTCGGGGTAGTTGGGATGGATGACCTTCAGGAGACCGATCTGGGAGTAGGGGACGACCAGCGGCGCAGCGCCCTCGCCCGATCCGTTGCCGCTGCCTGCACTCCCGGTCCCGTCCCCGGTGCCGGTTCCCGTGCCCCGGCCCTGTCCGTACCCATTTCCGGTGCCGTCGGCCCCCGCGGGACCGAGGATGGGGACGGATGGTGGGGCGGGGATGGGCTGCGTGGGCAGGGCCGCAGGAGGGGGAACATCGTCGGGGACCGACCGGGGCGGAGGCGGGGTCTCCACGGGCTTGGGAGGCTCCGGGGCCGCTTTGGGAGTGATGCCCTGATGGCCGCCGCCCCCCAGCGTTAGACTTTCGGGCTCGCTGATGAGAAGGGCGACCGATTTCCGCGAAGCTTCCCGGCTGGCGCCCTGGTCGGACTGCAACTGAAAACCGAGGATACAGGCCCCGGCAGCCAGTCCCCAGGCGAGGATCGAAAAACCGAGGCTGGTCAGGCGGGACGTGGACCGGTAGGCCGACCCGATGGGATTGATCTGCAGGGCGGGCGATGCCATATCCCCCAGCGGAGTGGAAAGGACGGACGGGGCTTCACCAACGGCCAAATGCATGGGGAAAGCATGGCCCGACCAAGTGAACACGACGTTACGGTCGTCATCCCCTTTCGTGAATTGCAGGCTCCCTGGGTCGGGGAGCAAGAAGATCACCTCCTAATCCCCTTTGATGAACAGCGAAGTTACACCCTCCACGGAAGGTTGAATCCGGAACGACCTCTCTAAGCCTGGAGGTTCGCGACCTCCCTGGACAACCTTTTTTCGGCCCCCCGGCCAAGCAGGAGCAGTTCATGCAAAGAAACAGGTCATTGCTAGGCCGGAGCGCCCCCATCGCCCTGGTAACTTTTCTGCTGGCAGGAGTTCAGTGCTCCGCCGCGGAAAAAGGCGCCGAACTCCGCGGCCGGATCGCCGATGCCGACAACCGCCCCCTGGTGGGCGCGGCGGTAAACATCGCCCCCGGGGGCATCACCGTCATCACCAACGGGGATGGGCTCTTCAGCACTCGGCCCCTGGCCGCAGGCACCTACACCGTTGAAGTCCTGTACCTCGGATCCGAAACTTATACCCAGAAGATCCAGATCGAGGATGGCAAGCCCGCCAACCTTCAGGTCAAGCTCCAGCCCGCCACCCACGGCGCCCAGGTGGTCACCGTGACCAGCACGCGGGTGCGAGGCGAGGTTGAGGCCATGAACCAGGAGAAGAACGCCCAGGACATCGTCAACGTCCTGCCGGCGGAAGTGATCCGAAGCCTGCCCAACGCCAACGTGGCCGACGCCGTCGGCCGCCTCCCCAGCGTGTCCCTGGAACGGGACGAGGGTGAGGGCAAGTACATCCAGGTGCGCGGCCTGGAGTCCCGCTACACCAGCGTGACCGTGAACGGCGTGCGAGTCCCCTCCGCGGAATCGGGTGTGCGTCAGCTCAAGCTGGACGCCTTCCCTTCGGACCTGCTGGGCACCATCGAGCTGCACAAGACCGGCTCCGCAGACCAGGAAGGGGACGGCATTGGCGGCACGGTCAACCTCGTCACCAAGGCTGCCACCGACGTGCCCTTCTACTCCTTGGGTGCCGAGCTGGGCCACAACGATCAGGGCGGCGGGCGGTATTCCGGGCAGATCAACGGCACCTTCGCACGGCGCTTCGGCTCGGACAACGAGCTGGGTGTGGTCCTGGGGGTCACCTACGACTACAACGGCCGGACCATCAACGACATCGAGCCCGCCCCGGGCATGAACATGCTGCCCGGCGGCCAGCAGGTCCCCAACTTCCAGGGCATGGACATCCGCGAGTACAAGTACTACCGGCATCGGTGGGGCATGGCGGGGGGCCTGGACTACAAGATCAGCGACAACTCCTTGATCTATCTCAAGGGGTTCTACTCCGACTTCAAGGACTGGGGCGACAAGTGGGTCACCACCGTCACCGCCGGCAGCTTCCTCACGCCGACCCTCACGGATGCCACCGGCAGCTACAAGGCCACCACCAACAACCGGATGGACCACGAGGGGACCTATTCCTACGTGGCCGGCGGCAAGCACGATCTCAACACCTTCCTCGTCGACTACAACGTCTCCTTCTCCCACTCCCGGCAGAACGAGGACAACCAGCTGCAGGCTGGCTACAAGGGCCCCAAGAAGGTCGCCTTCGATGTGGAACCGGGGGATGGCTACCATCCCCAGTTCAACGCTCAGGGCGGTGTGAACTATTTAGATCCCTCCCTCTACAGCCTCAGTTCCTGGAGTGTCAAGTTCCAGGACACCAACACCGACTCGACGGCCCTAGCCTTCAACGTGACCGTCCCCTATGACGGCGGCGAGTTCAAGACGGGCCTGAAGTACCGGGCCGACGACAAGATCAGCGCCTATCACAACAAGTCCTACAGCTACACGGGCCCCAAGGTGACCATGGCCCAGACCCTCTCGACCTGGACCGATCCCAAGTACTACGGCGGGTGGTACCCACCAGGACCCTACGCCAGCCTGTGGGCCGTGAACTCCCTCTTCCAGGCCAACCCCAGCCAGTTCGTCGATGATTCCGCCGGTGACCACCAGGACAATGACCCCAACAACTGGGAGGTCAAGGAGAAGGTCGCCGCGGTCTACGGAAAGAACACGACCTTCTTCAACTCCTCCAAACTGGAATATGGCCTACGGGTGGAGCACACAAGCACGGACTTCTCCGCGCTCCAGGTGAACAATGACTCCGACGGCAACTGGCTCAGCTCTACGCCCCTCACCAACAGCAAGAGCTACACCAACGCGCTGCCCAGCATCAACTGGCGCTACGAGTTCGACAAGCAGACCCTCCTGCGCCTGGCCTGGGGCATGTCTATCTGCCGGCCCGACTATGACTGGATGGTGCCTTCCCAGACGCTGAATGAAGCCAGTGCCGGAAACGTCAATGGCTCCATCAGCGTGGGGAACCCGAACCTGAAGCCCACCCTGGCCACCAACTACGACATCCTATTCGAGCACTTCCTGAATCCCGTTGGCGTCTTATCCGCAGGTGTCTTCTACAAGGATCTCAAGGATCCCATCTATCCGGGCTCCAACTCCATCGTGGTGGGGGGAATCTACAACGGCTACACCCAGACCATGCCCATCAATGGCCCCAAGGCCAATGTGTACGGGTTTGAAACGGCCTGGAAGCAGCACCTGACATTCCTGCCTGGGTACTGGAGCGGATTGGGGACGGACATCAACTTCACCCTCACCCACTCCGAGGCCACCTTCGATGCGACCACAGGCAGGTCCGGTACCGCCGCCCTGCAGCGCACGGCCCCGGTAGAAGCGAACTTCGGCCTGACCTACGACCGGAAGGGCTTCTCCGGCCGGATCGCGGCCACCTACAATTCCGCCATGCTCTTTACCTACAACTACGCGGATGGCGCCGCCGGCGGCCTCAAGGGACCCAACGGCGACACCTACCTCTATCCCCACACCCAGGTGGATGCGCAGGTGTCATATTCATTCCTGAACGGGTTCAAGATCGTTGCCAGTGCGCTCAATCTGACCAATGCCGTGTTCGGCTTCTACAATGGCAGTCCTCAGTACAACCTCCAGCGCGAGTTCTACAGCCAGACCTACACTGTCGGCCTCCACTACAAATTCTAGGCATCTTCCAAGGCCAAAAAGCCGGGGGTCGAAAGGCCCCCGGTTTGCCATTCAGGAAAGGCAGGTTCACGTATGTCCATGCGCCGCGCACTCGTCTGGGTCGCCATCGCCTGCACGGTTCTGGCGGCCCAGACTCCGGTCCTTCTCATTGATACCGGCATCAAGGCCCCCTTCACCTTCCTTTCCTTCGGCGACACCCGCTTCACGAACCCCGCCGACCACAAGGCCGCCAATCCGCAGGCCCGCCAGCTGCTGGTGAAGGCCATGGCGGACCAGCATCCCGCTTTCATCTCCATCGGCGGGGATATCGCCTACAACGGCAACGACCTCAACGACTGGAAGGTTTTCGACGAAGAGACGGCGGTGTGGCGGGCGCAGAAGATCCCAGTCTATCCCATCCTGGGCAACCACGATCTGCATGGGAAGGAGGCCGTGGCCCTCGCCAATTACTTCCAGCGCTTCCCGGAGCTGCGGAACGCCCGCTTCTACTCGGTGCGGGCGGCCAATGCGCTGCTCTTGAACCTGGACAGTTCCCTCGATGAACTGTCCGGTCCCCAGGGCGCCTGGATCAAGGAGCAGCTGGACAACCTGGCGCCTGAGGTGGAGTTCGTCTTCCTCGTCCTGCACCATCCCCCCTACACGAGCTCCTCCGATGACCAGAAATTTGGCGGAGGGCATTCGATCCGGGAAGCGGAGAAGCAGCTGGCTCGCATGCTGGAGGCGCGGCAGACACTAACGAGAGCGCGGTTCGTGGTGCTCTCCAGCCACGTCCACAACTACGAGCGGCATGAGCACGGAGGAGTGGTCTATTTCGTCACCGGCGGTGGTGGCGCCCACGCCTACCCCATCGAGCGGGCGCCGGAAGACCTCTTCCAAAGCAAGCGGGTGAACTACCACTACCTCCAGATCCATGTGGAAAAGAGGGAGGCCATGATCACCATGCGGCGCCTGGGCCTTGAGACGCCCACGCCCCTGTGGACCACGGAGGACACGGTTCACATCAAGGTTCCTGGAAACAAGTAAACGCTCCGGTCTAATGGTTGGTCTACTTCGATACCAGCGGCGAGCCCTGCGATGGCAGTCAGCATGATCGGCGAGTGGCTTGGCCCGGCAGAAGCCACGCCTATCCACCCTGCCTTGTCAGGGTCATGCTTGCAATCTCCTGTGTGGGGACTGATCGGTTTGGTCAGACATCCATGGCTGGCTACATCCAGCAGGACCGGGACGAGATGGAAGTGTTGTTTACCCTGCTGGCAGAACGATGCGAGCGATGCAGAGGCCATCGACTGCATCGTCTACCACGCCGTGATCCTTGAACTGACCGGCATTGGTACCGATCCTGCACTTAGGCTTTGCTTCCGGAATTGTCCTGATGGCCGACAACTGGCGTCATTCCATTGAGAAGGTTCTTCCCAGGGAACCGATTTGAACCCAGGGCCTTCCTGGCTTAGGCCATCCAGGGTCCACATGGGTGCGAGTCATTCCCAAACCAAGATATAACTTGTTTTGGTCTGAATTTGAACCACCAGATAGGTTGGAGGTGGTCCCCATGGGTCACAGAACCGCCGTAAACCCTCGCCAATGCTCGCAGAGTGCCGCAACCGCTCGTTGCAATTCTGGAGTGAGTTCGGAGCGAGTTGATCATTTTTGGAGTCATATTCAGGCCCCAAAACAAACTAAAAGGCCTGATTCTTCAGGCCTTAGTTTTGGTAGGGCTAACGGGATTAGAACCCGTGTTACCGCTGTGAAAGCAAAAAGCAAGGATTCCTCCTCTGGAGGCACTCTATACCGACCCTAAAAGACATCACTAGGTAATCAGCCCGATATCGCTGTGCAATGACTCGGTCGATGACTAGATACACAGGAGGCAGGCATGAACCTTGAAGTGGCTCTTTCTGTCCACCTGAAGTGAAAGGCCAGACTTAGGATCGTTATCGGCGGGAATCAGGATCCATGCGGACGTAACAGAAGCACACTAATTTCCAACTGCTCTCGCTGTGCGCCTCGTCCGGGAGACTCCTGGTCGAAAGGCATAAGGCATGCTAAAAAGGCACGTTACGTTTGTGGATGCCATGGTCCAATTGAAAGCGATTCTAGATCGATTGAGGTCCATTCCAATTCCATGCCTCTCCTACAGGCCTCGCACCATGAAGTATCTCTGCTCCCTCGTTGTCCGGGCGTTCCGGGGCATCGCCCCGTTGCTCCTGCTCGGGTGCGCAATTTGCACCGCCGGGATGGCCCCTAAGTCGCTCCCGACACGCACTCCGGACCGGTCACCGAAATCCGTGTTGCTGCTCTCCTCGATACAACTGGCCACAACGGGTTACCGGGAATCCATCCACACCGCCCTCCAGGAGGGGTCTCCGTACTCCATCGAGGTGTACGACGAATACACCGGCCTGGACAAGTACTCAGGGGAAGCCTACGAATTGAGCCTCCTCCGGCTCTACAATGAGAAGTACAGTGGCACGAGAGTCGATCTGATCCTCGTGTTGGCTCCCACAGCATTGGAGTTCGTGGTTTCCAGGAACTTCCTGCCAGGGGTCCCGGTGGTCACGTGCTATGTGCCTCAGCGTCTCGTGGATCAGGCCCGGACGAGCCGTCCCGAAATCACGGGGGCGATCCATCCTCAGAACGGCCCGATGACCCTGGACCTCATGCTGGCGCTCTATCCCAGGACCCGGCAGGTTCACATCGTGCTCGGAGCCAGCGAATACGAACGGCGGCAGTCGGAGTATGCCAGCAAGGTCCTCCTTCCCCGCGCCAGGGGTGCCGTCCTCGACTTCATGAACGACCTCTCCTTGGAACAAATGGAGGCCAGGCTCAAGGCATTGAAGCAGGATGAACTCGTCCTCTTCGGGATGCTGGACCTGGATGCGGCGGGCCAGCATTTCACAACCAATGCGCCGTTGGAGCGCCTCTCGGCCGCCAGCTCCCGCCCCGTCTTCGGCCTGAACACGGTGGATCTGGGGGACGGGATCATGGGCGGCGTCCTCATCAGCGCGGATCAGACCGCCCGGGCCTCCGCCGAGGTGGCCAGGCTCGTGTTGGAGGGCCAGAAAGCCTCCGCGATTCCTCTCCGGTTGAACATCGGCGCAGCCCCAATGTTCGATTGGCGCCAACTCAACCGATGGGGCCTCCCGGAGCACGCCCTGCCCCCGGGGAGCATCATCCAGTTCCGGGACCTGAGCCCGTGGGAGACCCACTGGAAGGCGATCAGCGCGGGAGTCTCCCTCTTCGTTCTGGAAAGCCTCCTGGTGGCAGCCCTGATGATCCAATTGCGCCGGAGGAAGTACATCCAGCGAGATCTTGAGGATGCGAAGGTGCGCTACCAGACCTTCGCCGATTTCACCCATGACTGGGAGTACTGGCAGAGGCCGGATGGAAGTTTCGACTACATCTCTCCATCCTGTGTCCAGGTATGCGGATACCCGCCCGAAGCACTCGTCGAGCATCCGGAGACGTTCATGAGGATCGTCTTCGAGCAGGACCGGCCGGCCTGGCTCGCCCACCAGGAGGAGGCCCTCAGAGGCAGCCGCACGCCCTCCATCGAGTTCCGTATCAACACCCAGAAGGGAGAGCCCCGCTGGGTGGAACAAACCAACAACCCGATTCGGCTGACGAACTCGGGATCCCTGGGCACTCGGGGAAGCATTCGCGATATCACCGGGCGGAAGCTGGCCGAGGCGGCCCTCCGGGAGAGCGAGCAGCGTATGCAGCTTGCTACGGACTCCGCCCAGCTAGCTGTATGGGACTGGGATCTCCAGGCGGGAACCATGATTTGGGATGATCGGATGTTCGAACTCTACGGAAAAACTCGCCTGGAGATCAATGGGACTGTGCAGGACTGGAAAGACGGCCTTCACCCCGAGGATTTGGAACGTGCGTTGACGGAATGTGAGGCAGCCATTAAGGGCGAGGCCCCATTCGATATTGAGTTCCGCGTTAGGCACCGGGATGGGACTGTCTTGTGGATTAAGGCCAATGCTACGGTGCTGAGGGACCTAGAAGGTAATCCTGTGCGAATGGTCGGCGTGAACCGAGACATCACCGACGTCCACCTAGCCGAGGAAGAGAAGGCCAAACTCCAGGCCCAACTCCAACAATCCCAAAAAATGGAAAGCCTTGGGACCTTGGCTGGCGGTGTGGCGCACGACATGAACAATGTGCTGGGGGCCATCCTCGGCCTGGCTTCGGCCCACATTGGCAGCCAGCCCTCCGACAGTCCTCTCCACGAGGCCCTTGGTACCATCTGTAAGGCCTCCGAGCGAGGTGGGAAGATGGTGAAGAGCCTGCTGAGTTTCGCCCGCCAGAGTCCGGTCGAGGAGCGCCAACTGGATCTCAATGCGATCCTCAGGGATCAGGTCAGTCTCCTAAATCGAACGACCCTGGCGATGATTCACCTCCAGCTTGATCTGGAAGCCGGGTTGCGTCCCATCCTCGGCGATGCCAGTGCCCTGACCCACGCCTTCATGAACCTCTGCGTCAATGCTGTGGATGCCATGCCCGAAAACGGCACCCTCACCCTCAGAACCAGGAATGTAGGTACCGACTGGATCGAAGTCGTCGTGGAGGACACAGGGACCGGGATGCCAAAAGAAATTCTGAAAAAGGCCCTGGACCCATTCTTCACAACCAAAGGAGTAGGCAAGGGCACTGGGCTGGGCTTGCCCATGGTCTACACAACCGTGAAGGCCCATCAGGGGCAATTGGAGATCCAGAGCGAACAAGGCCATGGCACTCGGGTGATGATGCGTTTCCCCGCTTGTGCTGTCGAAGCAGAGACCATAGAACATTCAGATCCGATGGAGGTGTCTGTCCCCCCGAAAGCGCTCAAGGTGCTGCTCGTGGATGATGATGAACTGATCCAAATCTCCACACAGATGCTCCTGGAAGTCCTTGGTCACACTGTGAACGCATCCCAGAGCGGCGAGGAGGCTCTGGCGATGCTGGAAGAAGGTTTTGAGCCGGATCTAGCCATCTTGGACATGAACATGCCGGGACTGGGTGGCACAGGTACGTTGCCGCGACTTCGCGTCCTTCGGCCTGCCATGCCCGTCCTTCTCGCTACGGGTCGAACTGACGAGACCGCGCTGACCCTCGCCTCGGCCCATACTGGCGTCACCCTGTTTCCCAAGCCCTTCGGGCTGAGGGAACTCCGAAGACACCTTGAAACGCTTGGATTGGGGTGAAGCACCTTTTCACAGCCGCTGTGATACCGAGCAGCAGGGCTGAGACATCTTTACTGATGCGTTTGCTTGTCTAAAACAAAGAGGGGGTATCCACTTCCCTCAAATCCAGGTCTGAAGCCCTTGCTGGCCGCCTGCTGTTGGTGGGGTCTGCGTTGAGCGGAGGGTTAGGCAGAAAGGCGGCAGGCGGTGTTGATTGCCTGGGCGAGGATATCTGGTTCGTCAGTTCCGATGCGATGGATGGCACCCGAGCTAAGGGCAATTTCTACGGCACCGAGACCAGAGACGTTATACAAGTATCCATTACTGAGGATTCGAACTCCCCAGCCATCGTACCAATGGTTCCGAACAGGTTTGGCGCAAGTGATTTCAGCGAGTTCAAACCTAGCCCTGATAAGGCCAATTCCAAATCGAAGGCTAACCGACTTCTCGTCAATTGAGACAGTGAGAGAATAGAAAAGAGACATGATGAGAACCAAGACTATCTCGACGATGGCGAGGCCCACAATTGCCCCACTCGGTAGACTGGTGAAAACCCAAACGCATAGAAACAGCAGAGCCAACGGAAGGAATAAACCCTGAGTGAGAATTCCACGCTGAGTGTGGCAATAGGTCATCGTGATTCCTCGACGGGAAGCCTAACGAATGAAGCTAGCCGGCCCCGCCTGCATCGAGGCGGCGAACGAAGCCGAGGAAGCGAGACGATGAGAAAGAACGCAAGGTAGTGCGGGCGGGGTCCGAGTTGAGCGGAGAGTTAGGCGCATTCGAGACAGGACATTCAATTCATGAGCCATTCGATTGCTAACTCCCGATCTAAAAAAATTTCCATCTGATGTCTTTCACCAGTCCAGGCACCATATTGCCTTGCTACACCAAATTGAACAGGCTTTCTGACGAACACCGCGGCTTTCCATGACTTAGAAGGGATAGCTGGGATGACGATGGAATGAATGATTTCCGTAAGTTCATCACTTGTGATGTGGAATGCACATTCAGAAATATCGGCTAAGGAGCCCTTGCAACCCATCGCAGTCATATCCGTTGTCATTATTCGCCAGTGTTCGGCAAGTTCTCTGCGAGTAATTTCCCCGACCCAGTGCTCGAAGACCAAACATCTGGCCTCATCGACTGTGTATGAAATCGTCATGATCAGCACCCATCAATGGTTGAATGCGGCTAACGAATGAAGCTAACCGGCCCCGCCTGCACCGAGGCGATGAGCGGAGCCCAGGAGGCGAGAAATTGAGAGAGAGCTGAAAACGATGCAGGCGAGGTCCTGGTTGAGCTAAGTGTTAGGAGCTCGCGTTCCATGTTGATGGTGTTCAAATTCCTCTTTGGATCTGGCTTGCCTTAATTTTACATAGCTACCTACTGCCAGAACGAGAAACCAAAGAACAACCTTGATGTTCGGCCCAGCAAAAGGATTTTTCGATAGCATGGACAAAACGGCCATAAGTGAAGAGATGACGAGGCCCCAGGCCATGCCATGGCAGGCATGAACAACATTACTGCTGCCGTCCGATGCGTCATGGGCATAGCCGCCTCGGGCCCCCGACGCTCGGGCAGATTGAATGCATGATCCAAGGCTTGCCGCCCGAGGAGTTCCTCTTTCTGCGGGAGGCCATCCATAGCTCGGGCGACTATTTCGAACGCGATTTCGAATTCGGCATCCGTGCCCTGGCCAGGGGCCTCTTGTCGGAGGCGGAGACCCAGAGCCTACTGCGTCACCTAAATTAAGTTGCGAAGGGGCCGACGCTCTAGGTTCCACCTTCGTATCTATCAGCCCAGGCAGAGGTCTTTGAGTGAAGGGTGGAATGGACCTTCATTGAACGAAGGCCTGACTGCAAATTAGGCGTAGGTATCCACTTTCGTATCCGCCTGGGTCGTACCGATGTCTTGAGCCTTTTCAGGGGCCTTCGCGTCATCCGACTCCTTCTTCGTCAAATCAGGATGCCTGATGGAATAGATCAGGCTTTCCGCCGCGCTTACCACACCATCCCCATTCAGGTCCCGCGGGTCAGTGCTGGTCGAAGAACTGGAGGATTTGCCTCCAGAAGCGGACTTGGTTCCTCCTGTTGCGGGTGGGGCATCGCCGCCAGCAGGAGGAGCGCCCTTCGGGCCCCCCTTGGGGACACTCTGCTGAATTGCGCTGTAGGCACTTTTTGCGGCAGCAAGATCTCCAGAATCCAATGCCTGGCCAAGTTGGTCCATCTTGCTCTGCATCTGAGCCATTGGGCCATTATCACTCTGGGACGCTCCCTGCGGGGCGTTCTTCTTAATGGCGGCGTAGTCACTCTTAGCAGCGGAGAGGTTGCCGGATTGCAGGTCTTTGCCAAGCTGATCGAATAGACTCTTCATCTGGGTCATCTGGCTCTGATTGACTTGTGGCATCGAAGCAGAGTTGGCGGAAATGCTGAGACTGGACATTTTCTCCTCCTTGAGGTTTTGGGAACAAGGCTCCATCCTTGTTCAGGTTGAAGTGAGTGAGGTTGCCCTTGCGGCAGACCTGAATCTGCTTGATGTCCCATCGACAACATCCATGGGCCGTATGAATTTTTCTTGTGCAATCGAGCGTGGTGAGTGCCGAACGTTGAATAGCAACCGCTGAACGTTGAATTGAGGCGGCTGAACGTGATCTGAGGGCTGTTTAAAGCCCAAGTCGCTCCCGGAGCCGAGGTGCTCCACCCCGGCTCGCCTCAATCTCAGCGCCGCCCTGAAGCCGGACGATGGCTCGACCTCCAGCGGCGGGTTTCAGTCCAATCACTGCTTCAGGGCGAACGACCAGATGACGGTGAATCCGCAACAACCCTGCGCCAGGGAAAGCATTCTCGACCTCCGCAAGGCTCGTCCAGGTTGTGCGAAGCCGTGTTCCGGCATGGGCCCACACGACCTCGTTTTCCACCTCAAAATGGGTGGTCTTGGCGAGATCAACTAACACCACTCCCGTCCCCGCCTGAACAGGGTATCGATGGTGCACCGGAGTCGCATCCATAGGCTTTGACAGAACCAACTGTGGGCGCCTTGCCTGAATTCGGCGGAGAGCCCTGTCCAGGCGGGACGCCGTGATGGGTTTGAGGAGGTAATCCACCGCCTCGGCATCAAAGGCTTCCACTGCATGTTCGGAGAAGGCTGTGGTGAGGACCACGGGAATGCGCCCCCGAACAAACTTCAGAATCTCCATGCCATCCAGGTTTGGCATATGAATGTCGAGGAATAGGGCATCAATGCTGTGGTCAGTCTGTAACCAATCCATCAGGCCCCGGCCCTCTGTAAAAAAGGAAACGATGGTGCACCCTGCTTCTTTGAGTAGCCGAACGAGTCGCTTTCGGCTGAGTGCTTCATCCTCGGCCACGACCACGCGTAGACCGGTAGCGATCATGCGCCACCTCCAGGCTTCCAACGCAGAATCGCCTGGGTCCACATGCCTTCTCGAACCATGGTGAAAGTCCCCTTGGCCTCGGACCACAGGGCGAGACGCGCCACCAAGTTGCCGATCCCAATGCCGTGACTCAATTTCTCAGGGGGCGGAATTCCAGTGTTTTGAACCATGAGGCTGATTTGCCCCTCATTCCGATGACAGGAGATCCGAATTTCACCACCTGCCTCTGAGGGCCCGATTCCATGCTTGATGGCGTTCTCTACCAGGGGTTGGAGGAATAAGGGTGGAAGGGAGAGATCATCAACATCGATGGGCCAGTCCCAAGATACCTTCAACCGTTCACCGAGCCGCATCTGTTCCATGGATAGATAGGCTTCTACAAGCTTTCTCTCTTCTCTCAAAAGAACACGATCCCGTTTCCCATGAACGCTGAGTATCCGATAGAGATCTGCAAGTCGGGTGATGACGGTCTCGGCAGCCAGCGGGTCCTCATAGATCAATTCGGATAGGCTACTCAATGCGTTGTAGAGCACATGAGGTTCAAGCTGGTTTTGCAGGGCCTTGGATTCGGCCTGTCGAAGCAGCCCTGCAGTTTCCTGCTCTCGGGCCTCCATCGCTTCCTTCTCGGCCAGCCCCCATCCGACGAAGGTGGCAAAAGCGAAGTTGATCAGGCCGACACCGAAGATCGGGTTCGCCAAGCCTGGCCCCATTGGGGGAAACGGTGCATTGGGAGGCCATCCGGGCGGCGCAGGCGGAGGGGGGGCTGGATGAAAAATCTGAGCGAGCAGGAGGAGGCCCCCAATCCAGGTGGCATTGAATGCCAAGGAAACAATCAAGCCTCTGATTGTGGCAACACGCCGAGGCCCATCCTGGGCCCACTGCCATGGGATTGGAGCGAGTGCCAGATGGAAGTAGATGCCCACGAAGGGCAGGAGCCACTCCACCAGGCTTAGTGGGTGTCGAATGCCCAGACCCCGGAAGAGGCATAACATTCCTCCAAGGAGCACCACGAACACGACATTCCAGCCTCCAGTCATTCGTTTGACCAGAGATCGAAGGATCACTTCTTGCCGCACTCGGACTCCTTGGAAGAGATCACCACCAGCAAACCAGAAATTCAGCCGAATCGCATGAATGAGACGCCGAATGTCGATTTGCAACCGCTGAATGTTGATCTGAGCAAGGGCAACGGCATGCACAACGATGTTTCCCTGAGCGTCCTGCTTTGATGTTTCATTTTTCGCATGGTGATTCTTGCCGAGTACTGGTCCCAATGCAGTAGGGACGGGCCTTTAGAGATTTGGAAGGAACTGGGAAGAGAAGATGGAACTCATTGACTTGGGACATTCAACCTCTTGGAAACGACATCCAGCGGCTGATATGAACAGTCGAGCCTAGCTCTATCCTGCAGAACGACACTCGAACCGAAGAGTCCCCGTCGCCATGGGCGCGGCGATTGCTGGGACCACTTGGAGCCGTGCTCTATTCCCACTTAAGGAGGGACACATGACCATATCGTCCGTCGGAGCTTCCAATAGCATCGACCTCATCTCACTTCTGTACAAACAAAGCCGCTCCAGTGGCTCTGGCA
>Ga0182021_10001311_pt1 | contig 28270 bp, 24 predicted proteins | sample 612E3MmetaG_FD_120493 | JGI IMG/M metagenome (GOLD analysis project Ga0182021, IMG submission 120493) | Permafrost microbial communities from Stordalen Mire, Sweden - 612E3M metaG (Illumina Assembly) | ecosystem: Environmental > Terrestrial > Soil > Wetlands > Permafrost | place: Sweden...
AAAATGATGGCTCAGGCATCAACGTCAGATTCGGTATATGGATATTCCCAGGTACAAAGAATTGAAATGTGTCTCCCATGTTGTATCTGGGGGGAGCAAAAATGCACACCCAGTCTAAGGCTCCCCGCAAAGAATACTGCGTTTAGGTAATCCAGGTATAGCCGGAACAATTGTTCAGCGTAAAATCGTTTCAAAAACAGGAGCAAGTTGACACCAAAAATAAAATCGTTAAGTGCAAGATACCGGAAGCGGGTAATACGATGTACACGGTGCGGTCACGTGTGGCTACCGCTGCAAAATGTCTGTATCCCTTCCGTATGTCCCGCCTGTAAGTCCCCGTTCTACCTGCGCCCACGTTACCCCGAACTGAACTGCGTTTACTGCGGATTCACATGGGAGCCGCGGAAAGCGAACTCGACTGTGTGCCCAAAATGCCACCGTTTATTAGAAAAGTATCTGAAGAAAAACAATAAACACGAGATTCCCAGCACGAAATTTCAGATCCTGCGGGACGCCTTAACCCGACAATTTCTGTTTGCCTCCAGGGACTGGCACAGGCACAGCCGATCTATTAGCCTGACTGACGAGCAAGTGCGGGATATCATGTATTGCCTCCAACATATAGATAGTGCCTGCCGCTGGAAAAAGGGGTATTTCGGCAGTCATCTGGCCAACCTGCCAACGTTGGATAAGCGGCAGGCCAAGATAGCCCTGAAATTAATTTTGCGTTTCGGCTACTCGCGCAAACTGGGAAACGAAACGCTGGCGGCGGGTTGTGAGAACATTACCGGAGAAATAAAATAGCCCTGTCATGGAAGGCAAAATTTAAGTTGAAGGGGGTATTTCCCCTTTGCTGTTCTCTGTGCGTGCCGCGGCGTTGTATTTGCAGCCAGGCGCGTCAGCTGACGAAAACCGCATGGAGACGGATTGGCAGATTGCATGTGTTGTGGACAATAGCAGAATCGTGAGCGGTCAGGATGCGAAGGTTCGTGAAGAGACAGGAACAGTCCAAACGTACGAGTGCAGAATCTGGGGAATAAATAATGTCCAGGGTTCTTCTGGAAAAAACAGTAACGGAGTAAGTTATGAACAAGATGGGCTCAAAAGTTGGCAAAGCGGACACCGAACTACTGCAAGCACAGTGCGTCATCCAACACCTGCTGTGCAGAATCGCCAGGTTAGAGAAGGAAAACGAGAGATTATGCGACTTCAAGGCGCGTGTGTTGGCCGGTCAGAAGCTGCACCTTTCGCCGAGGGAAGCCGGTCGCGGTCTGAAATGCAAAGCGCTGCCTTAGTGTTATGTCATGTAAATATCTAAAATAAGTAATCCGGATTTGTAACATGTGTATAAGAGACTCGCTAAAACTCCCCTGATGCTCCGGAGTAAAACGGCTGGGGGCCGGAGCAAACCAGCCGGCATACCGGAGCAAAGTAGGCCACCATAACCGTAACCGTAACGGAGCAAATCGGCCTCCCTCCAAGGGGATTAAAAGAGGCAGGGAAACTGGGAACAGCGCGGGGTAACAAATATCATAGAATCATGGTAGAGGTAAGTGTGATTTTATGGTACACAGGAGGTTGCCTGTGCGAATAATTAAAGAAGTTCTACGCTAAAATTAACATTGCTCTGTGCAGATTGCAGATACATTTTCCCCGATATAAAAAGACATGGCAATTCTAAACGATTTACCCATTGCCCCGAACTAAATTTGTCCGTAACATTGGATAATGGAGTATACAAATTAAAAAGTAAAACATCCCGGTGGTCATCGCAAAAAACTGAGCCGAATGCAATATTTAATGTAGGAAAGCGAGATTGACGCCATTTTACAGACATCTAATTTAATAATGGAGGGATCATATGAAACCTGTGAAAGTTAGGAGAAAATGGGTTTTGGTAACAGAACCGCCCGAACAAGGCTGGGCCTTTAATAGAACTCGTTGCGGAGCGGATGGAACAAAAACTACATCGGCATGTTCATCGGCATCTTGCCGCCCATCTTTACAACTTAACGGGGTTGATTCCAGAAAGGGAAATTGCAATACCGACCAAAATAAATATTATGTTATTCCCGACCCTAAACTATTAACAGAGAAACGAGTCAAATTATGACAGGTTAACTTGGATCATGGCAAGATACCATCTGAAGATAAATAACTGGCAATCTAATTTTTAGAGGCGAACGCTACGTTACTCCAGTCGCCTGGAAAAGGAGCGAAAACATGCGTAAATGTGGATATGACAATTGCAGTACCATGTGTCCGGATGAACGATTGATATCTGGCCAGCCATATTGCCATAAACACTACCTGCTGGGGCTAGAAAAGGCGTTTTTGAATGAATTATCACCTGAGAACGTGAAGATTCCTAGCCGCAAGTTGATGAACCTTTTTGGTCGTTATTTGGAGTGTCTCTATGATGAAAAAGGGATATCGATGCCTGAAGCGCTCGGAGTAGTAAAATTGCGCGATCGAGCTGAATCTTTACATATCGATGGAGATAATCTTAAATTCATTATTGATCGGCACCTCAGGCCAATTCCATCACGCCAGCAATGGAAATTTGACTTAGTCACAAAGATACTTACGCTCGAATCTGAGGAACCTATATATCTTGGGGTGGGTGAGGCAGCCGACAAACTTGGAATAAGTAATAGTGCAGTATATGGCAGAATAAAACGTGGTCAACTCAAAGCTATTCAAGTTTCCGAAGCCCCAGAAATATTAACTTGGGTCGCTGACAGGCTTGAGAGAGGTCGCTCTGTTCATGGCACATATGGCGGGCTTTCCCGAAATAAATGGCTCATCTCCACGGACGAACTCAAAGCTCCTATTAAGAGAAAATAGCCTCCTTTACGAAGATTGTACGGCAGGACAACAGTAGCTATAAGAATATAATTACAGAATCGGCAATAGCTATTGATTGTTCGATATCAATATGCGATACTTTGAACTATGTACGGTATGTATCATGAATAATTTCAATACGCTAAAAGTTAAATGGGAACGATTAGTAGCGCAAGGGAAAGCGAATGATTGCTTTAATCCCGAGCAATCGACACTCCTGGTAAGTTTTGTATCCCTCTGGTCGATTGCGGCGTAGAATCAAGGCATCCATATCGAATGTGGAAACCACTGGTTTTTTTATTCTGCTCAGGATTTACTCAGTTACCTTAGATTTGCAGAATACCGCATATTCTCGATTGGGACACCCATACACATAAAGAACCGCTTCCGGCTGTCGCGGATGCTTATTTATTAAAATATAAAAATAACAAGAGAGCACAAATCGACTGGCTTTTAGGTCTGATCGATAAGGCGTTGATATCGGAAACAGTTTCGACACAGGAACTGGCTATTATCTTGGATACCTTCAATGCCACCTTTTTAAACACAGATCCGGAGGTTCAACTGCTGGTTTGGGGCAACGTGTCAGAAACGCTTACTTCTCCCTATTTCAATGAAACGGATGAAAACGAAGAAATTCCTTCTTCTTTAAGGAAAATGCTTGATGGCGGCATTTTTAACGAAAATAACCCGAAGTCCTTAGTTATGGCTCGAAAACTACTTTGAGAGCCGTTTAGGCCCTGATACCCAGTCAGTCTTCCCGGCTCATGGGTTTGATTATTAAATTCGGGAAATATGTCGAAACCTCAGTAGCGAATCCATGAACGTAAGCTCGTTTTGCTCTCAAACATTGCCCATAATCCACTACCGGGATGTTAGCCCCACCAAAATATCGGCCAGGAACGGCATGTCCAGTCCGGACTAACCACCGGGCAAAACTCGAAGTACCAGGCTTTACCATTATCCAGGCAAAACCACATGGACCTGCCCATTCAGGTAACAGCTTAGCCGCTTCGCGCCCGGCCTGATGACTGGCATCAAATGCTAGTTGATAAATTTTATTTCTAATCTCTTTCTTATTCATTTGTTTCAATGGGCGTTGGCCATGTTAAACTACGCTTATATATCACCGTTAACAGGAAAGCCGCTATGCCAAGAAGTGGAACACAAATACAAGCACCTGTTGAACCGGCCAATGCCAGACCCCCATGTTCCATTTCTGAGAACGAAGTTACCACCAATGAGGCTGAGCAATATACCGACGACAAAAACCACAACTATGCTAGAAGCTAAAACTGTAATGCCCCCAAAATCCTGTGTCCAAAATAGTGTATGGGAATGGCGGCATCGCCTGGGTGGAAGTTCTTTTATGTCGAGTATTCATGTGAAGGCGGCAGCGATCCATAGGGTATTAAAGATACCAGCGATCAGCATGATCAAACCCGAAACTTCAGACAGCTGGCGCCCGTTTTAACCTGACTGCGGAAGGCATGCCGGCACGATCTTCCTATACCTACAGCGGCTCCGGCACGTTTACTGGGCTGGCGGCTTCTGTCTGTAGCGTCCTTCCAATTTGCCAAACCATTTCTTCCTCCTTGATTCTTCCAATACTAACAACATGAAGTAACGTTTATCTTACTAGAACACATGTACTATGTCAAGTAATTAACTTCAAACCCACCAAACCATAGTAACGTTGAGATTGCTGATTTACAACGCGAAATAGATACCCACGAGCAATCTCGTGGGTATCTATCCGTACATTTTTTAGTCAATCCATCTTTCAATTCGATTGATTTCATTGTCTTTGTTCAAGTTTCATATTCGGTCTCTACGCTCTTTTCTGCAGAACGGGCAGCGTTTTGGCAAACTAAGTTTCTTAAAAGCATAAAAATTCCGTTCGCCTTCTGTAATAGTAAAATCGCGCTCGCAGTCGATGCATGCGCACACCAAGTCCTGGCCTGCTTGCCCTGGTTCCAATTTTCTGTCTTCCATGTCTGCCTCCAAATATAATTTATTTCTTATAACAACTCATCGATACCGGATGCGAGGATATTTTTCCGATACAGCTCCAAGAGCTGCTTTTGCTACCTGCCGGCCTTGAAGGACAGCTGGTTACACCCGGGTTCTCCTCAACATCCATTTGTAGAAGCCCCAGCGCCCACGGCATTTTGGGGTCAACCGTTCTACAACAGCATCCACCTCGCAGCATCCTGCCGAGCATGTGCCTCATATATCCACCACTTATTTTTCGCACCTCCTAGATTCAGAATCTCCCCAAATAGACCAAGCACAACGTTTGAGTGCCTTTAAGTATCCACAGCATTACAAGCATAAACACCCGCTGCCGGGTTGCGCTTCATAATTAGTTTGGGTGCTCCGATGTTGGCCACCGGCATTACCGCATATCCGTCGTTGATTGCCCCAAGCGGATCATGATTGTATCCAACCATCGTTGCCGACCAGACCGTCACAGCGGTCGTACCACCGGAGCCCAGGCCGGCATCAATACCTCGCCGACCACTGAATACAAACCCGTCGGTTAGTGGCTGTTGATTCATTTTCATTGCTCCTTTTTGATAATCGAGCTTGTTTCGGACTGGTGAATTAATTTTCTGTCGCGATAACATTGATCAATATTTCCTTACTGGTTGGTCCCGCCAGTTTTTAGCTGTTTGTTAGACTTCTGATTAATTTCAAATGTTGTTTCTATAGCTTCCATAGGTTCTTGAGTTTTTGCGGTTGCACCGAGTAACGACTCAACCTCTTTTCTACTCAGACACGGCCTGCGACCTAATTTGATTACATTCATGGGTAACAAATTTCTCCGTGCAAGATCACAGATAGCCTCTATTTCTGCAAATTCTGGTAACGTTACCACATGTTCACTTTTTCTCATCATGTTGTTCCTTGGCATTTTCATCATCTTCCGAGAATAACTCCTCTTCTGTCACTTTGAGAACTTCTGCCAGACTTTGTTTCACCCTCGGCCAAGGTGCCAATCGTCCATTCTCAATAGCGTTCAGATTGGTTGAAGCCATCCCTGCCCGTCGGGCCAATTCAACCTGTGATATTTTGGCCCGCTCCCTGAAAATCTTTATTTTGTTGGTAACCACTATTAGCACCTCCTTAACAACCTTAGAATTGCAAACCTCATACAATCATGGTAAAGTATTTATATTAATGCTGTCAACCAGATATTTTATATTATTGGGAAGATATAATGAATCTTAAAAAAATATTTGGGAATTTATAAAAGGAGAAGAAAATGGGACGTAATCCAATTGATAAAAAGATTGACAATCGTATCAGGACACGAGCTGTCGCAGAAATAGGTAGAGATCGTACTAGACTCGCTAACGAGCTGGAAGCGGAATTTGTGAATAAAGGAACGCGAAATGTGCCATCAATTGAAGTGATGAAGAGAATTATATCTAATGCACGGGCGAAAGCCAATACAAGAAGTGATGAATCTAAAGCCCTTGATGAACCTTGGAATTTGGGGATGTCAATAAAATATAATTTTCCGCCAGAAGCTACTAAAGATTTAATTGATGTTTGGGCGTTGTGTTTTGCAGCAGGTCGTGAGTTCACCGTCCGGCAAGCAAAATGGGTATGTTATCTTCGACTTACCGGATTGGTGAGTAATAGTGAAATGCTTATTAAAGCTGGCATTTTATATACCAACGCCTTTGAGTATGCGAACAGAGAACTAATCTGCGACACCATGAACAAGAGATTGGATACATTTGACATGGACGTTAAGCTAGGGATAAACCTACCGGAGATCTTATTAGCAGAAAGAACAGGTATACTGGACACCAGTCAATTCGATACCGTCCCAAATGTTTACCTTAAACAATGGAATAAATTACCGGATCTTTACCCCGAAGCTGGCAATATGGTACTTAGTGATTTAGGGTTTAATTCGGATGAAATCGAAGAGCAAGTTTCACTTAAAAACTACACCGACGCATATTTAACAGAGAGCGGAAAATTTGAAGCTCGAATATTTGCGGACAAAGTACATGCCTACTGGCTGAGGTATATTGCGAAAGGTCCAAAATGGCGAACGTTGTCTCACAACGAACAGAAAGAAATTTTTATAGATTTGAAAAACAGGATTGACGAAAAATTCACTAGTTCCGATGAGGAGTTCATTAGCGACGAATGGGAACCCACAGAAATACTGGAGGCAGTTGGATACCATATCAATGGCAATTCGTCAGCTTAGCAACCACCCCGGGTGAATTCCCAAATACAAATAAATCCACATGCGCAGCTAATCTGTCTGAAGACCGATCGAATAATTCAACCGATACAGACATGAAAACGCAATATATAAGTTAAATTAAGGAGATGCCACTGGGAGACAAGGTGAAAGATAAAAAGAAATCCAAGACGGAAGGAAACTTTCTGAAAAGAGGTAAACACTGTTAGTCAGTCAAAATTAGCCCTAATGTTATGTCACGTAAATACCTAAAATAAGTAATCCGGATTTTTTATCATGGGGTATAAGAGAGACAAGAGCAGGAAACCCATGATAACCGGCCATCCCAGGAAGCCAGCAATTTTATCCGAAGAGGTGCGTGGTGCCATTGTGAATTATCGATCCTCACCGCAAGGCCTGGTTAGACGAGCGCAAATAGATCTGCTCGCAGCAGACGGTATCTCGAACAATGCCATTGCCTCAAGACGAATGAGCCCTATCAATATAAATCAATGTATAAAGTCAAACGCAAAGGAAAACCCATCTCGTAATTCTGTTTTCTAACATAAGCATCAATGTTTATCAATTAATGGGGCGTAAAATAATTCTTATGTAATCAAAAAGCTGCCCTTTGCTTTGTCAAACGTTGAAGTTTGGCTGCAAAGCACCATAGTTTTATTGGTAAATACCATTTATGAGCCTGGATATTTACCTTTATTCAAGTGATAAGCTCTACTTATTCCGGAATTTAAGGCACCGGGACATCATCAGGGATCCCCCATTGCTGGATTATTGGTGTTCCCGCCCCTGACGGTAAAATAATCCATAAGCCATTAGTTGGCCGGTAAACACCCATGTCAGTTTTGCCATCCCCATTATAGTCACCCGGCACCGCCGTATCACCGTTCGCTCCCCATTGCTGAACGGTCGGGGTTCCTGTCCCTGACGGTAGAATAATCCACAGCCCGTTGGAAGGACGGTAAACCGCGATGTCGGTCTTGCCGTCACCATTGTAATCACCGGGTACCGGTATGTCTCCTGAAGTTCCCCATTGTTGAATAGTCGGGGTAACCGACCCTGAATTCAGAATAATCCAAAGGCCGTTAGAAGGACGGTAAACCGCAATGTCAGTTCTACCGTCACCGTCATAATCGCCGGGCACCGGCATATCTCCAGCGGTGCCCCACTGCTGTATCGTCGGAGTCCCGCTCCCCGAGTTCAGTACGATCCATAACCCGTTGGAAGGACGGTAAACTGCAAAGTCCGTTTTCCCGTCACCGTTATAATCACCCGGCACTGCCGTATCTCCGCTTGTTCCCCACTGCTGGATCAAAGGTATGCCCGTACCGGACTTCAGCACAATCCAAAGCCCGTTGGATGGACGGTAAACCGCATAGTCAATTTTACTATCACCGTCATAGTCCCCAGCCACCTGTGTATCTCCCGTAACTCCCCACTGCTGAACCGCTGCCTGACCAATGCCTGACTTTAGCACGACCCACAAGCCATCAGAAGGGCGATATACTGAAATGTCTGTTTTACTATCCCCGTCAAAATCAGCTACTACGGCTAAGGCTGTCTTTGTTGTTGCTGTCGTGAACGAAGAGACTATCCAACGACTAAGGATAGGGCTTATTGCCCTTACTCTCCAGTGATATATGGTACCGGCCTTTAGAGCATTGGTTCCGCCGCCGGGATTGACGCCCACGGTCGACTGAGTGTTGCCCGCTATATAAGTATCGATACCGGCTCCCGCGGTATCGAATACGGGGCTCGTGGCTCCACTAAAATCCGCAGATGCTGTTACTTGAACTTGATAATTAGTAGAGGAAACCGTAGGGCCACCGGCCGGTCCGTTCATTGCTGTCCAATTCATGGTAACGGAAGTATTGGTGGTTAACACGCTGTTATCCAGCGGTGAAATAATAACCGGACCATTGGTATATGAGTCAACGAATGAATAAACAACGCTATTATAACCGGAGCCTGCAACTGTTGAGGTCTTTTCGATGATCTGCAGTGTATTGGTCGGACCGGAAGGCACGACGGCAATACTGGCAGTGTAGCTGGCACCGGAAGCCCCGGGATAACCGCTAGAGGGAAAATTGGCTGTCACCGTAGTTGAACCGCCCGGAAAATTAATCTGGTTAATCTGATACCAGGATGCGCCGCTGGACCCATCAGGATTTATAGCATTATAGTTCAGGGAACGGTAAATACCATAACCTACCCGGTTAGCACCATTATCCACAATTGCATAAGCGGTCCCGTCACCGGCGATCGTCCAGTTGGTGATCGGATAGGTGATAACGCCGGCGATATTGAGCCAGGAGGAGGTAGCAGGAACCCACATGTAAATACCGGTCGTGAATGTGGCTGTAAGATTAGCGAATGCGTAGAGGGTTCCATCGGAGCTATAGGAAACCCTGACTCTATCAGAAGTGCTAAAGGGACCTGTTCCTGAACCAACCTGGGTAAAGCTTACAGCGCCGTCCGTGGACTGATAGACAGTGCCGGCTCTGGAACCGACGGCAAAAGTCATATGAGTCGCGTCTGCGCTCTTGCGGGTAATAGAGTTTATATTGGCTATCGCGGGAGTAAAAGTAGCATTAACATACGGTCGGGTGCTGAAATAGATACCCGGGGGGTCGGCGCCTGCGGAAACGATATAGTATTCATCATCTTCAATATAATTGAAGCTGCCGACCGCGACAGGGGAACCGAACGGGGAATAGGTTGAGCCATTGGTTGAGCGCAGCCAAATGTTTGAACCGTTAGTAACGACCCAGGTATTGTTGGTCGCGTAGTTCAGGGAGCGGGCAGGCAAGAGGGCGCCTGCATTATTAGAGCCCCAGCCCTTGCCAAAGATGCGGACCCAGCTGGCGCCATGGTCTGTACTCTGGCAGAAGCCGCCATTATTCATAAGCTGCGACAACCAGTTTGTATCGCTGGGGTAGACCAGGGTGGGACTTACACTCGCCAATCCGGCCGCACCGCTTACAGTCTGGACTGAGATCAGACCGATCTGATTGAAGGTGTTGCCGTTATCAGTACTGAGATTGATCGCGCCGCCATCGCCCGAATAAAAGGAGCCGACATTGATAAAGCCGGCGGAACCGGCTAACAATTTGGCATTACCGGTACCGCAATAGCACAATGAAGTAACCCCGGTACCTGTGGGTGCTCTATAAGGCGCGGAGCTATTCCATGTTACAGTGGATGCGGTTACTGCAGTGGTAATGTTCAGAGCAGTGGTGCCGGGAGAACTGACCACAACTGATGACGTGGCCAACGTGCCTTGGATTGCGATGCTATTGACAGGAATGTTACCATTTGGGGCATTGCCGCCAAGAATTGCTGTCGCTGTGCCACCAGCACCGACACGGCCTTTTACTATGAACAGACCGTTATTGGTCAGGCCTGCGGCAGTTCCTACCAGGACGGTACCTGTGGAATTGGCGACATAGTCTGTCCCAGAAGCGATAATAGCTGACGTAGCTGTACCCGCAAAAAGTGTGCATACGGGGAGAATACTATTGTTCCAGCCAAGGGCTGCGATATTTGATGCCAGATAAGTATTCCCGCCTAACGTATATACAGCCATAATTTCAGCATCGGAAGTATAATTGGGACTGAGTTTAACAGCAATGACCTGAGGATCTGTTGCAAAATCAGGTGTCTTTAAAGAACCGACTTCGGACCAAGTAAAACCACCCGATTGGAATACCAAAACATTACTATAAAGACCTGCGCCACCGGATACGCCGATGTAGACAGCAAGAACGCCGTTGGTGTAATAGGAGCCGACATCCATGCTAGTGATGGTGCCGCCTTCCAGTTTGGTGGACAGGTCGCCGGCCACGCTGACTGCATTGGCGAGACCGCCGCTGATCAGCCAGACCTGTGCAGAAGTAACCAGAACAACGATGCCGTCAGTCGCGAATTTCGGGGAGGCTTTCAAACCGACGAAGTTGCCGGCAAAGGGAGCAATGTCACCGGTATTAAAAGCTAAAGCGGTGTAGGATTTACCAGCATTGCTGGAGTAATATAAAATCTTCGCAATGTCATCCCAAGCATAGATGGAATTACCATCCGCTGATGCAGTAACCGCGGTAACTGTCGGATTGCTGTTAGCGGTACCATTAAACGAGGTTGTAGTTTGGCCGCCAAGTGAGAAACTCGGCGTTCCCGCGCCACCGATAAAATAACCAATATTACTGGGCAGGCTATAAGGCGTGAAAACCATCTGGTTAGTACTAGCGCTCACACCTGCGGGAGCTAGTGTGATCCCAACCAAAAGGTTGGCCAATAGTGCCAATGTAATGACCAAGCCTGGGACTTTTAATGACAATTTGCTTTTCATTTATTAAATTTGCCTCCCTAATTACTTGCCGATATTATTGATAAAGCCCTCGCTGATTCTAAATTGGGGTTCTTACCGGGAACTTATCATTTCCTAAGCCGTTAGGATTTCCCAATGAACATAACATTTGAAATACACTTGTTTCTATGTGACTGTTATATTATTTTCCTTTCAATCTCAGACTATTGATTCTCTTTTCACTTTAGAAAATAATTACGGCACCGGGACATCATCAGGAATACCCCATTGCTGGATTATAGGCGTACCCGTCCCTGACGGTAAGATAATCCACAGGCCGTTAGCTGGCCGGTAAACCGCCATGTCAGTTTTACCATCGCCGTTGTAATCGCCCGGCACCGCCGTATCACCGTTCGCTCCCCATTGCTGGATGGTCGGGGTTCCTGTCCCTGACGGTAGAATAATCCACAGACCGTTGGAAGGCCGGTAAACCGCAATGTCTGTCTTGCCGTCACCATTGTAATCACCGGGCACCGATATATCTCCTGAAGTCCCCCACTGCTGAATGGTCGGGGTAACCGACCCTGAATTCAGAATAATCCACAGTCCATTGGAAGGCCGGTAAACCGCGATGTCTGTCTTGCCGTCATCATTGTAATCACCCGGCACCGGTATATCTCCTGAAGTTCCCCATTGCTGAATAGTCGGGGTAACTGACCCTGAATTCAGCACAATCCACAGCCCATTGGAAGGCCGGTAAACTGCGAAGTCCGTTTTACCATCACCGTTATAATCACCAGGCACTGCCGTATCTCCGCTTGTTCCCCACTGCTGGATGGTCGGCTGACTTGTCCCTGAGTTCAGCACGATCCACAGGCCGTTAGAAGGACGGTAGACCGCGTAGTCCGCTTTGCCGTCGCCGTCATAGTCCCCTGCTACCTGAGTATCTCCCGCGATCCCCCATTGCTGCACTGCTGCCTGGCTGCTACCGGACTTAAGCACAACCCATAAGCCGTTGGATGGTCGGTACACCGAGATATCTGTTTTGCCATCCGCGTCAAAATCGGCGACTTTGGCACAGTTCACCGTTTGAGTTATAGAGGATGACGTATTGCCGGCATAATAAATATCCCCTGCATAAACCGCGGAAATTGCATGACTGCCGCTACTCAGTGATGAAGTTGCGAAAGAAGCCTGACCGGAAGTATTAAGTGTTCCGGTGCCAATTACAGCAGTACCATCTTTAAATGTGACTGTCCCAGAGGGGTGCCAATTAGTCGCTCCTCCGGGAGGGACAACGCTAACTGTCGCAGTAAAAGTTACCGGCTGGTTTAATGAAGATGGATTCTGGGAAGGTGTAACAACCATAGTAGTAGAAGCCTGATTGTTGGTTTGTATCAGGTAAGTTGATGTACTGGGTGCAAAATTAGCATCGCCACAGTAGCTGTAATAAATATAAAAGTTGTATCCATTAAGTGATGCGAAATAATTGTTACAGGTTGCCTGACCGGACCCATCCAGCGTTGTCCCATGGTTAATAGAGTTCAGAACCGTTCCGGTAGGAGTGCCGGTATCCGGTGATACGGCTGTCACAGTATTCGTAATTATCACCAACTGCTCTGTAACTGACGGATTAACCGAAGATGCAATCGCGATGTTGGAAACTTTGGAACCGGTATTAATTATTTGTTTCAGATTGTCGATACTACCGGCAAAACTGCTATTACCACCGTAAACGGCACTGAGGGAATGACTGCCCCCGAACAGAGCTGTTGTGGAATAGGTGGCTTGTCCGGAACCATTTAAAGTTACAGCCGCCAATGTCGCAACTCCATCCCGGAAAAGCACTGTGCCGGAAGGTGTGCCGCTAGCCGGCGGGACAGCAGTAACTGTGACCGTTAAAGTCAGAGATTGGCTGGCGGTCGAAGGATTGGCCGAAGGCGTAATCACGGTATTGGAAAACTGTCCGGCCGCGGCGGTTATTGCCAGGCTGTAGAAACCCCCGGCGGCGATTTTGGTGACTCCGTTCAGACCCTTTACCTGGACAGCGGTATTGCTGTCGGATAACGTCATATTACCTAACTCCCCATAGGTGTTATACCCGAAGGTCCAGACAGTGCCATCCGATTTTAATACCAGACTGTGGTAATCGCCAGCAGCAATCGCGGTTACACCGGTTAAACTGCCGGCTTGAACAGCAACAAGGCTGCTAGAAAAAGAATCAATAGAATGGAGAATAGGAGCATCAGCAAGCATTCCTTGCGCGGGAATAATTCCTGGTCCCGCGGACATATAGCTAATTGCAGGCAAAATTACCGGCGCGGATTGAGGCTGCATAACACCGGAACCGGACGTGCTCATACTGTTTGGTGAGGTTGGCAAGGTGCTGTTGGTGTTAGTTCCATTACCCAATTCTCCATATCTGTTATAACCCCAGGCCCATACAGTACCATCCGATTTTAACGCCAGACTGTGTAATTCGCCTCCGGCGACGGCGGTCACTTCAGTCAAGCCGCTGACCTGGACGGGAATGCCGCTGTTTGTGGTGGTGCCATTGCCCAATTCCCCTTCATAGTTCCTGCCCCAGTCCCATACAGTGCCATCCGACTTTACCGCCAAGTTATGATCGTAACCACTTGCGATAGCGATCATATTATTTAAACCGCTGACCTGAACAGGAATATTGCTGTCTGTGGTAGAGCCATTGCCTAATTGCCCATAGGAGTTATAGCCCCAGGTCCAAACTGTGCCGTCTGACTTTAACGCCATACTGGTGTATCCGTTTCCGGCAATTGCTATGACGTTACTGAGACCGCTAACCTGAACCGGAAAATTGCTGTCTAAGGCAGTGCCATTACCTAATTGTCCAAACATATTCGATCCCCATGTCCAGACAGTACCATCTGACTTTAATGCCAGGCTGTGGTATCCGCCTCCGGCGATGGCGGTTACGTTACTGAGACTGTTGACCAGTACCGGAATATAACTATCTGTGGTAGTCCCATTACCCAATTGCCCATTGGAGTTAGAGCCCCAAGCCCAGATAGTGTCGTCCGACTTCAATGCCATACCGTGATATCCGCCGCCAGCAATGGCATTTATATTGCTTAAATTATTTACCGCGACGGGGATAACCACACCTGACGGTGAACCGTTACCAATAGCGCTGTTGCTATTCTGGCCCCAGGCCCAAACGATGCCATCTGACTTTACCACCATACTAATATCATTAAGGCCTGCATTGACTTTGTTGATCCCGCTCAAACTACTTACCTGCACGGGTATATTGCTGCTAGTGATAGTGCCATTGCCTAATTGCCCATAGTTGTTTGAGCCCCAAGCCCAAACGGTTTTATCTGACTTCAGTGCCAGGTTGTGATAGAGACCTCCAGCGATAGCGGTCATTCCAGTCAAGCCGCTTACCTGTACAGGGATATTACTGCTTGTAGTAGAGCCATTGCCTAATTGTCCAAAATAGTTATAGCCCCAGTTCCAGACAGTGCCATCCGACTTTAGCGCCAGACTGTGATATCCACCTCCGGCGACAGCAGTCACTCCAGTCAAGCCGCTTACTTGAACCGGCACGCTGCTTTTTGTATTAGTGCCATTGCCTAATTCCCCAAAGGAGTTGTGACCCCAGGCCCAGACCGTGCCATCCGACTTTAACGCTATATTGTGGTATCTACCTCCCGCAATTGCTGCAACGTTACCAAGATCGCTTACCTGAACCGGCACGTTACTGTTTGCAGTATTGCCATTACCTAGTTGCCCATAGTAGTTATAGCCCCAGTCCCAGACAGTCCCGTCCGACTTTATTGCCAGGCTGTGAGAATCACCTCCAGCAATGGCAGTTATCCCGCTAAGACCGCTGACCTGAACCGGCACGTTGCTGTTTATAGTAGTGCCGTTACCCAATTGTCCATAGGAGTTAGAGCCCCAAGCCCAAACGGTGCCATCCGATTTTAATGCTAGACCATGATTAGAGCCCGCGGCTACGGCAGTCACTCCGGTAAGCCCGTACACGGGCACCGGACTATAGCTGTTGTTCCATCCGCTATTGCCCAACTGCCCTGAACCTCCGTCACCCCAGCTCCTGACGGTACCGTCAGGTTTCAGTGCTAATACAAAATCATATCCTGCGGCAACCGAGGAAACCCCGGTCAGAGAGTTCACTTGTACCGGAGTTATAACATTGGAGGATGTTCCGTTCCCTAATTGCCCTACGTTATTCAGTCCCCATGCCCAAGGAGAATGATTGTTAGCCGCCTGAACGGTTCCAACAGGAACAAACGTGGCGAGCATCAATGCTAAAAGAAAAAAAGTCCCGATTGCTCTTAAAATTATATTGTTCTTCATCTGTTTACTCCTTAAGGCGAATTTTCCGTCATCCAGTTGACCCTTTTAAAATAAAAAAACCGACCTTATACGGGCCGGTTTCACTATTAACTCCCTATCACTTAAGTGACCATATTACGGGTGATAGTTCAAAGTCACCAGATATATTACATAGAATAATTTACATTAGATTAAGTCTATACACAATAATCTTACGGATGATATTTTAGGTGAATAAGGACTAATCCCTTTTATCCAGATTACTGGTATTTAATTCAATAGCCTTTTCATATGAATATTCTGCCGAAAATATTAACAGAAGTTCGGGTGTTCGTCAATGGGGTATATTTTCTGTTCTTATTTGATGTCAAATATTATGTATGCGCTTACGTATTTAATTGTCCATAACAATTATGGGATTATTTTTTCTGGTACAAATATATTAATTACGTCACCGGAGCGACTTTTCTCTTTGCAGGGAAAAGACAAACTATTTCCTTTGTCCGGACAAAAGCCGATAAAATTAAGAAATCGAGCGAACCGGTGGCTGATGACCGGAATCCTTAATCGCTTAGGCTGGAAGGTCCCTTTTGTGTAGGAAATTCCTCCTTTCAACGACTTTAAACCTAAATGTCATGATTTTGTTATATGTTTCATTTTGATTGTATAACTATTTAATCAGTTGAATGCCAATATTCATTACAGCGATTGACGCCGCTTTACTGATTAGCTAATATTGTTTAAGTTGAATCAACGCTGCTTGTCGATACATACAATTATTCTGAACACGGATGTTTTCCGAAAATATATGGACATTTTCAGGTTTTGCTTTAACATCGGAATTGTTTAGGAACCATTCACTCATAAATATTAGGACGATCAAATGATTCTCTCGAGAGCACCAACTAGAATCACCCTGGGCGGAGGAGGTACGGACTTAGCATCGTACTATTCCAAATATGGAGGCTTTTTAGTCGCCGGCGCCATAAATAAATACTGCACCATACTTGCCAGCCGTCGGTTTTATCAAGACATCCGCCTCAGTTATTCTAAAACTGAGCTAAAGAAAAATGTTGGCGAGATCGAACACCGTATTTTCAAAGCTGCGTTGCAGATAACGGATATCCAACAAAATATTGAGCTGCATTCCACGGCTGACGTCCCTTCCGGTTGCGGATTAGGCACTTCATCCAGTTTCACTGTTGCTCTGCTGAATGGCCTTCATGCGTATAAACGTGATTTCATCACCCACCATCAATTAGCTGAAGAAGCTTGCCATATCGAAATAGATATCCTCGGTGAGCCTATCGGCAAACAGGATCAGTACATGGCTGCTTTTGGTGGGATCTCTTGCTTGACCTTTGAAAAAAATGGAAATGTGATTATCGAACCTTTACGGGTTGAACCTCAAGTCTATGACCAATTGGAGAGCAACCTTATTTTATTTTTCACAGGTGTCGAGAGAAGCGCTTCCGAAATATTGAAAGACCAGGATGTGAAAAGTAAAATAGATGATGTGGATATGGCAAATAACCTTCACCATATTAAAGAGATTGGAATGGAGACGCGCAAATATTTGGAGAAAGGGCAGGTAGATATGCTGGGAGATCTATTTCACCAACATTGGGAAACGAAGAGGAAACGTTCGTCGAATATCTCTAATCCCCTTATTGATGAATACTATGAAATTGCCCGTAAACATGGCGCGCTCGGTGGCAAATTGATTGGTGCCGGCGGAGGGGGATTCATGATGTTTTATTGTAAAAATGGAGAAAAACATAAAGTCATTGAAGCTCTCCAAAAAGTGGGGCTCAGCTGGGAGAGATTTCATTTTGATTTTGACGGCGCCAAAATTATGATCAATACCTGATATTAGTTCTAAAAGAATATTTTATAGCCTCATACCGGTGAATATTTTGTAGAAGTAAGGTTGGGTACAGGAAGCCACTAATATCACAATTTATATCTTGGCTTTTCAAAGTAAGCTCGGGCACCTCCTTCCTTCATCCGTAATGGATTTTCCTAGATGAAGGAGGAGTCAGAGTGATAGAACTCGAATATTTCAAAGGAGTAGCGCATGTCGATTTTTCTAGACACCTGTAATTTAAATGAAATAGAAAAGTACCTCAAAATGGGCATAATCCGCGGGGTAACCACCAACCCCACGATTTTATTAAAAGAAGGCGTAACCGGTGGTATCAACGGTCTGAAAGAACACTCGGCGATGATAGCACATCTGATTAATCCGCTGCCGCTATCTATTGAAATAACTACAAATGACCCACTGAAAATGCTTTCTCAAGCAAGGGAGTTGGCTTCAGTAGCTCCAAATATTAACGTGAAGATTACGATTCATGGACCGAATGGTGAACTGCAAAACATGGAAATTATTCATGAATTGGAAACCAAATGGGATATCCGTGTCAATGTTACTGCAATGATGAGCGCGCAACAGTGTTTTCTCGCTGCAATGGCAGGAGCGACTTATGTGTCTATGTTCGGAGGCAGAATCGCTAATATGGGCTATAATCCCATTGAAGAAATCAGGAAACTACGCAATGTTTTAATTAACAGCAATCTACAAACAAAAATTATTATCGGTTCCACTCGGGAGGTAATAAATGTCATCGAATGGCTCAGCGCAGGGGCTCATTTTGTGACTGTTGTACCAAATCTCCTGGAAGGTATGATAGTGCACCCTTACAGTAAAGAAACGGTCAAAATGTTCCTGGCGGATGCAGAACTAGCAAAAATAATATGATTTGGTTTTCTGCTGATGGATATGTCGGTCACCAGTTACTATCAATGGTTAATCGCCAAACTGATTGTTCTGCCTTTAGAAATATGATAAACTAAAAAACACACTAATAAGATAATTTCACACAATCGGTGTGACGTAATTTTATTAGATTGAATAAATATTCCTTAGTATGCTTCTGTGAACGTGAACCGGATTAACCGAATATGGTGAATATCAGGTGGCACGACTGATAATTCTCAATTGAGCTATCGATATCGTAGTGGATGTCTCCAAATAATGATTTTATTTTTACTCGCCGTTTAGGCTAAACGAAATACATAACAGACTGTTGACAATAAGGAAAATTATTTTGAATATTGGCCTCATCGGGTTAGGGAAAATGGGATTGCTTCATGCCAGTATTCTCAGCTTTATGCCGGATATACATCTAGCTGCAGTGTGCGAAGGAAATGGAAAAGTCGTCAGATTCGCAAAAAACATGTTCGGACAAACTCTGTTTGTTGACAGTTTAGGCAAGCTGGCTGGACAAAAACTGGATGCTGTTTATATTACTACTCCTATACCGTCACATTTCGCAATCGCCCAATTCCTTTATTCGGAAAATATTACTGCAAATATATTTGTTGAAAAGACCTTAACCTCGAATTACGAAGAATCGGTAAAATTAATTAATCTTGCCAAGCAATCAAATGGTGTCAATATGGTCGGCTACATGAATAGGTTCGCGGTGACTTTCAAAAAATGCAAGGAATTGCTTGATCAACGGACTATAGGCAAAATCGTTGCCTTTGAGGCTCACGCGTTGTCATCAGATTTTATTGCCATAAAAAAAGGCACGCCACCGCGCGGCGGGGTCCTCAATGATTTAGGTTCGCATGTGCTGGATTTGGCCATCTGGTATTTTGGCGAACTGCAGGTCAAATCGGTGAAAACAAACACTGTCAACGATAGTTATTTTGATGTTAAAACCAGGGATGAGGTCGAAGGAATATTTGATGTCTCCTGGCAAAGAAAGAATTTCCGGAATCCCGAAATATCTCTGAATATCAAAGGATCTCTGGGTAATATCGAGGTTAATAACAGCTGTGTAATATTGCAAAAAAATAATGAAAATCGGTTAATTTGGTACCGGCAGGATTTAGCAGATAACGTACCGTTTTTATTGGGTGCACCGGAATATTACCGCGAGGATGAACATTTCGTTAAAAGCCTGGAAGAACACCATTTTGCTGAACCTGATTTTGAAACCGCGTCCAAGGTTGATCAAATCATCTCCGAAGTTAAACAAAGGATTTTTTAAATTATCATGAAAAACGAAAAAATATTGTTGGTCGGGGATAATCCTTTCCAGGGTGTAAGTCATTTGTCCCAGGAAAGAGAAAGGAATAGAAGCGAACTTTTAAACCGGACGGAGTACGCTGCTAACCTGGTTGAGCTTTCTATTGATAACGGGGCCGAAGGCTTTATGTTTTCTTTAAACGAAAGTACTATTTCTATAATAAAAACAATCAGTCAAAATCGTAAAGAAATCATTATGAGCCTTTATCCGACAGTGCCTTCCGCCTACGAATACGTCCGTCTGGCGTCACAATCCGGAACGATCGGTTTAATGACACATGTCGGAAAACAAGTAGTAAAGCACCTTGATTTTAAGGCAATGGGATTTGGTCTTTACGGTGTCGCGATGGCAAATCCAGAATCTTTGTTAAAAGCTTATTTAAATTACGAATTTTCAAGAATCAAACCGGTGACGAATGGTAATATATTCCTGCATTCGCTTTTACTGCATGAAATTGTGACCGACATGGCTTTAGCCTTGAATTGGGATTGGTTATTCCAAACGTATTTTAGCTATGTGCGTAAACTTGGGATAAAACCCGGTTTTGAAACCCGAAATTTCTGTTATCTGGTAAAAAAACTGCGGGATTGGAACCTGGACCCTGAAACAGCTGTAATCGCGGCGCCGTTTAATAAAATAGGTTTTCAAATGACTCCCACCAAAGATGAGTGTGAAAGAATTCTGGCGACAATCCCGGGTGCTGAGGTGTTTGGATTCAGTGTATTAGCTAGTGGTTATCTCAAATTACCTGAAGCAGCTGAATACATTGGAAATGTGAAAGAACTTAAAGGAATTGCCGTTGGGGTTTCCAGTGAAGACCAGGCACGAAATACATTTAAATTCTTTAAATCGACTCCCTCGGTAATAACTTGAGCCTAAATAAACGGAGAGTATAAATCAAATCTTTCATTAATTAGGAATTCAGATTATAATTGGTAAAACAATTGAGATTTCATCGATGAATATTAAGAAGCCGCAAGGCAATTATGCAATATCTGCCGTAATTTGTACCTTTAACGAGGAAAGGAATTTGCCTTTTGTGCTTCCTAGAATACCCGATTGGGTAGATGAAGTTTTACTGGTGGACGCCTACTCCACGGATAATACGGTTAAGATCGCGCGTCAGCTCTTACCAAAAATCAAGATTATTTATCAGCCTGGCACCGGCAAAGGCGATGCTATGAAATACGGCATCGAACAGACCACCGGGGACATTGTCGTGCTGCTTGATGCTGACGGACAGAATGACCCTCAAGAAATAGGGGAAATAATTAAACCGCTGCTGAATGGATATGATTTCTCAAAGGGTTCGCGCCTGGCCAAAGGCCGTCCCCAAGATATGTCCTTTCGCAGATGGGCAGGGAATTGGGGAATAGTATTAGCCTGCGACATTCTCTATCAAAAACAATTTACGGATCTTTGTTCAGGTTACAATGCTTTTTGGCGAAAGCGCTTTCTGGATATCAAACCGTGGGCGAACGAAAATTGGGGATACGAACCGTTACTGATCGCCCGGGTTTTAAAACATAAACTTAAAGTTAAAGAGGTCTCACATAGTTATACCAAGCGCAAGAACGGCCAGAGTAGATTACCTGATTTCACACAGGGTTTCACCGCGATAAAAGTGTTGATTCGGGAGCGTTTCCGTGGTTAATCAGCCGCTGGTTTCTATTGTAATCACCTCCTATACCACCGAGAGGATAGATGATATCTTTGATTTGCTGGACAGTATAAAGACGCAAACTTATCCGAATGTCGAAACCATATTCGTCGCTGAAAAATCGAAGGAATTGTTAGAAAAAGTAAAAACGTATGCGCAGGTAAAACAAATCCCTAATCTAAAAGTAATATTTAACGACGGCGAGCCGGGATTATCAGTGGCCAGGAACCTTGGCGTGAATAATTCCCACGGAGATATTATCGGGTTTACTGATGATGACGCAGTTCTGTTTCCTGACTGGGCGGAGCATGTCGTAAAATCGCTTGAGAATAAAGATACGATCGGGGTTACTGGTTCTGCCTTTCCTTTATGGGAGGATGATTCCCTGAAATGGTTACCTGAAGAATTCTACTGGCTGGTTAGTTGTATAGCCTGGACCGGATGGAAAGAAGCTCATTCGGTCAGGGGGGCTTTCGGAGCTAACATGGCATTCAGGAAAGAGGCTTTTTCTCAGACTTGTCAATTTTCAACGAACGCGGGGTTTGCGGATGGCCATCGCGATAAACCTATCTCGGAAGACATCGAGTTTTCACTGCGATTAAAAAAACGCACGGGAAAAGCTATTGTTTTCGATCCCAAAGCACGTGTTTGGCATCGAGTTTTAAAACGACGATTGAACTTTAGTTATATAGTTCAAAGAGCTCATCATATTGGTAGCACCCGGCGAATTATCAGACGTTATTATGCGCATGAATTCGGGTCGTTTGAACAGGAAAAACATGTTCTCACTGGTATTTTTAAAATCATGTTGGGCATCCCCAAAGAGGCATTTACCAGTCCAAGAGTGGCAGGCAAAAAATTTTATATCACGGTATTGGTGCTTTCTTCGGCTGCCATCGGATATATTATACCAATTCCCTCTTATTCTCTGGTCTTGGAATGATGAAATTTTCCATTGTTTATTAAATAGTATAAAATATTGGGGAAATTGATACTAGATAAAGCATCAATCTAAATACGATTATTGAGGAGGAGCATAAAATGGCAAAATTCTTTGTAACAGGCGGCGCGGGATTTATCGGCGGCCATATCGTTGAAAGATTAATGAAAGAGGGCAATACCGTCACCGTCTATGACAACCTGGTAACAGGAAAAAAGAAGTGGATCGAAAATCATATCGGGAAACCAAATTTTCAGTTTATTCAAGCAGATCTGCTCGACATGGAAACGCTGAAGAAATCAATGCAGGGCCATGAGATCGTCTGGCACCTAGGGGCAAATACGGATATTGTCAAAGGCAATAATAACACTGACTTTGATCTGAAAAATTGCACTATCGCCACCTACAATGTCCTCGAGTGCATGAAACAACTCGGTATAAAAAAAATAATGTTTGCTTCCAGCGCCACCGTTTATGGCGACGTTCCGCCGAAAGCGCTCGCTGAGACCGACGGTCCCCTTCTGACTATTTCTTTGTATGGTGCCGGTAAACTCGCTTGTGAAGGATTAATCAGCGCATATTGTCACCTCTTTGGTATTCAGGCTTGGATATACAGGTTTGGGAATGTGGTTGGAGGCAAGATGTGGCATGGGGTAATTTATGATTTCATTCAAAAACTCAAAACTAATCCCAAAGAACTGGAGATATTGGGAGACGGGAAACAGGAAAAAAACTTCTTCATGGTGGAAGATTGTATTGAAGGCATGCTGACCGCTTTTAACAAATCCAAAAGCCAATGCGATGTGTATAACCTCGGCTCTGATTCTTATACTACGGTAACCCAGATTGCGAATATCGTTGTGGATGAAATGGGATTAAAGGACGTTAAATATAAATATACCGGCGGTGCCCGTGGTTGGCTTGGTGACGCTCCTTATGTACATTTTAATATCAATAAGATGGGGAAAATCGGCTGGAAGCCAAAACATACATCAGACGAAGCTGTACGTATTGCCGCCAGAAGGCTACTTGGTAAGGAGTAAACTCCCGTATGGCCGAAAAGATTTGTGTAATAGGGATCTGGCATCTCGGCGCAGTATACTCTGCATGCCTGGCAGATTTAGGCTATCAGGTAACCGGCGTTGATGCCGATGCTGCACGGGTAGCTGAATTGAACAAAGGTATTCCACCTTTGTTTGAGCCTGGTTTACAGGAGCTGATCACTGCCAACATCAAAGCAAAAAAACTCAGATATATTACTGATTTACAAAAAGCTGTAAAAGGTACCGGTTACGTTTTGGTAACCTTTGATACGCCTGTAAACGACCAGGACGAGATTGACCTTACAGATATTTTAAATACGGCGGACAAACTGATAGACTACCTTGAAAATGACTCCGTGATTCTTGTTAGCAGCCAAGTTCCAGTAGGCACTTGCGACCAGATCAAGTCGATGATTAAAATGAAGAAACCGAGCCTCCGGTTTGATATAGCTTACAGTCCGGAAAATCTGCGGCTTGGGCAGGCAATTACATGTTTCTTGAAGCCAGAGCGTATTGTCGTAGGAGCTAATAGCAGCGCAACTCTGGATAAAATAGAAACGTTATTCAGCGGCATCAATGCACCTGTATTAAAAATGAACCTGAAATCTGCGGAAATGACCAAGCATGCGTTGAATGCCTTTCTAGCCACATCTATCAGTTTCGGCAATGAAATTGCCAATCTTTGTGACGAAGTAGGCGCGGATGCCATCAAAGTAGCCACCGCCTTAAGAACCGAAGGCAGGATCGGAGGGAAAATCCCGCTGCTGCCCGGTCTGGGTTTTGCCGGGGGGACACTGGCGCGTGATCTGAAAGTATTGAAGAAAATAGGCAGCGAAAAAGGTTGTGAAACCCGGCTGATTGACAGCGTTTATGTAGTAAATCAACTTCAAAATGGCATCGTTTTGCGCAAACTGGAACGTACATTTGGCTCGGTAAAAGGGTTATCAATAGGTATTTTAGGCCTTACTTATAAACCGGGCACCAGCACGCTGCGCCGTTCGTCTGCGATGGAAATAATCGGACAATTAACCAATAAAGGCGCTAAAGTGAAAGCGTATGACCCTAAAGCTGATATGACCGAAGTTAAAGAACACGCGGAATTCAAATTCTGTCAGGATGTCTACGCAGTCGCCAAAGACTGCGATGCTTTGGTACTTATCACCGAATGGCCTGAGTTTAAAGACCTGGATTATGACAGGATCATGTCGGAAATGAAGAATCCGGTTTTTATTGATACTAAGAACTTATTGAACAACGAATTGATGATGGCGAAAGGGTTTAATTATTTTGGTATAGGACGGGGTAAATAACATGCAATTAAAAGATAAAGTTGCAATTATTACTGGAGGTAGTTTAGGTATCGGCCTGGCAATATCAAAAAAACTGTCTGAAGAGGGAGCTAATCTTGTTGTTGTCTCCGTTGACAAATCCGAGTTTGAAAACCTTAATAATATACCGGTAGTTTCGTCAGCACATATTGAAACATTTCGGGCAGACGTCTCTCAACCCCAGGAAGTAGACCGAATGGTTGCGTATGTTCTCGATAAATTTGGCACGGTCGATATTCTTGTAAATTGCGCCGGGATATACGGCCCTATTGGTCTAATCACTGACATAGACGTCAAGCATTGGTTAACAACCATCAACATCAACCTTTACGGCACTTTTTTGTGTATGAGAGCAGTACTGCCTACGATGATGAAGAATAATAAAGGCAAGATTGTGAATATGGCCGGCGGCGGCGGAGCTTCCCCTCTGCCCAGATTTAGCGCTTATGGCACATCTAAAGCCGGGGTAATCAGGCTTACCGAGACAATCGCGAACGAAGTCAAAGACTATAAAATTGAAATCAACGCTATTGCTCCCGGAGCTGTCAATACCCGGTTATTGGATCAGGCGCTGGCCGCGGGTGATGCTGCCGGCCAGGATTTTAAGGCTAAAGTGATTAAGCAGAAGAAAGAAGGCGGCGTTCCTCCGGAAAAAGTCGCCGACCTTGCGCTATATTTGGCATCAGACGAATCAGACGGTTTATCCGGACGGCTGGTTAGTTTGTTGTGGGACAAATGGAAAGAAAGCCAGAGTCATTTAAAAGAAATAATGTCATCTGATGTTTATACCATGCGCAGGATCGTGCCGGAGGACAGAGGTTACAAATGGTAAAAGAAAGCGGAAAGTTACGAGTAGGCATTATCGGCACCGGCTTGATGGGCAGACGCAGGGCGGAAGCTTTACGCGCCTTTAAGAACGTTCAATTAATCGGGGTCTCATCTGATCTTCCAGTCCAGGCCAAACAATTGGCTGAGGATATGACGTGTGAATTCATAGAAGATTGGGGGAAACTGGCATCCCGCCAAGCCATCGATATTATTATCGTTTCTACACCCCCGGATAGTCACCTCACCATGTGCTCCGCTGCGCTGGAAAATGGTAAACATGTACTTTGCGAGAAACCTCTGGCACGCAATCCAGAGGAAGCAGCGCAAATTGTAAAAACAGCTCAGAACAATGACTTGGTATTGAAATGCGGTTTTAACCACCGCCACCACCCGGGTATGAAGCAAGCTAAGGAATGGTTTGATGAAGGTATAATCGGAGAACCCCTGTTTATCCGCACCGAGTACGGGATTGGCGGCCGGCCGGGTTATGAAAAAGACTGGCGTGCAAAAAAGGAAATCAGCGGCGGCGGGCAGTTGATGGACCAGGGAATGCACGTCATCGACCTTTCCCGTTGGTTCCTTGGTGATTTTGTAGAAGTAACCGGTTACCTGCAAACCGGCTATTGGGATATCGCTCCACTGGAAGATAATGCATTTTGTCTTTTGCGTACTAAAACCGGACAGGTGGCTTCCATCCATACCAGTTGGACGCAATGGAAAAACCTGTTCCGATTTGAAATATTCGGCAAGGACGGCTATATTGTAGTAGAAGGTTTGGGCGGCAGTTACGGCATCGAGAAAGCCATCCTCGGTAAAAGAGCCTTTAACTTGCCTTTTAAAGAAGAGGCCATCGAATTCCGCGGCAGGGATATTTCATGGGAAGCAGAGTGGTTGGAGTTTACGAGTGCCATTCAAGAAAAACGTGAACCAATGGGCAATGGCCGCGACGGATTAGAGGCGATCAAGATTGCTTACGCATTGTATAAAAAAGAAATGCACAAGTAATCATGAACGCAATGCAATGGGAATGTTTTTATGGGCAAAAAAGCTTTAATCACCGGAATTACAGGACAGGACGGTTCCTATCTTGCGGAGTTACTTCTCTCCAAGGGATATGAAGTTCACGGCTTGATTCGCAGAGCGAGCACATTTAATACATCCAGGATTGATCACCTTTATACCGACCCGCATGATAAAAAGGCCAGCTTGTTTCTTTATTACGGCGACCTCTCCGACAGCGCCCAGCTGACCGATATTATGTACAGCGTCAAACCAGATGAGGTTTATCACCTCGGCGCGCAGAGTCATGTCAAAGTTAGTTTTGATATGTCGGAATATACCGGTAATATTACAGCACTTGGAACAACCAGGTTGCTCGAAGCTTTACGGAGAAGCGGAATCAAAGCTAAGTTTTACCAGGCGTCAAGCAGTGAGATGTTCGGGAATGTCCCGCCGCCGCAAAACGAAAGCTCTCTATTCCAACCCGCCAGTCCTTATGCGGTAGCAAAATTGTATAGTTATTGGATGACAGTAAATTACCGCGTCGGTTATAAAATGTTTGCCTGTAACGGCATACTCTTTAATCATGAATCCCCCAGACGCGGGCAGACATTCGTCACCAGGAAAATTACCCGCGCAGTAGCTGAAATTACTGCAGGCAGACAAAATAACCTTTATCTTGGCAATCTGGAAGCAAAACGCGACTGGGGTTACGCGCCTGAATATGTAAGTGCGATGTGGCTGATGCTGCAGCAGGAACAGCCGGACGACTATGTTTTAGGAACGGGCGAATGCCATTCCGTCGAGGAATTCCTTCAGGAAGCTTTCTCTTACGCCGGACTGGATTACAAAAAATACGTGATAATCGATCCGCGGTATTTTAGACCGACGGAAACTTTACAGCTGCGCGCAGACGCCCGAAAAGCAAAAAAATTGTTAAATTGGGAACCTAAAATCGGTTTTCGCGAGCTAGCCAGGATTATGGTAGACGCTGATATGGAAGCTGCCGGTTTAACTCCGCCCGGGGAAGGAAAGCGCATATTGGTTGAAAACAAACTGGACCATTTAAGATCCAATGAACATAAGGTGATTAGATTATCTGAGAATGCGGGTGATAAATCATGACCCGGTTAAAAGAAAAGAAAATAGTTGTTACCGGCGGGGCTGGTTTTTTGGGCACGGAAGTCGTCAATAAGCTCAAAAACATCGGTTGCGAAAATATATTCGTGCCCAGGAGTAAAGATTATAATCTGGTAGAAAGTGCAGCCGTTAAAAAGCTCTATCGCGATGCAAAGCCTGAAATTGTCATTCATCTGGCCGCAGTCGTCGGCGGAATCGGCGCTAATATGGCAAACCCCGGCAAGTTCTTTTACGATAATTTGATGATGGGCGTGCAGATGATGGAGCGGGGTAGACTCCATGGTCTGGAGAAATTTGTCGCTGTCGGCACCATTTGTTCATATCCTAAATTCACACCGGTGCCGTTCAAGGAAGAAAATCTCTGGGATGGCTATCCGGAGGAAACCAATGCCCCTTACGGCCTTGCAAAAAAAATGCTTCTGGTGCAATCGCAAGCATATCGTGCCCAATACGGTATGAATTCTGTCTACCTTTTGCCGGTTAATCTTTATGGGCCGGGAGATAATTTTAACCCGGAGT
>Ga0182021_10001312_pt1 | contig 28269 bp, 23 predicted proteins | sample 612E3MmetaG_FD_120493 | JGI IMG/M metagenome (GOLD analysis project Ga0182021, IMG submission 120493) | Permafrost microbial communities from Stordalen Mire, Sweden - 612E3M metaG (Illumina Assembly) | ecosystem: Environmental > Terrestrial > Soil > Wetlands > Permafrost | place: Sweden...
ATTTATGCCGTCCGTGCGCATCACCGCCGACCTCCTTCGCGACTACTTTGATGCATGCTGCGAGGAGGGTGTAACCGCGCTCGAGATCTCCGGCACGCCGATCGACAGGCAGCTCGGCCCCGAGGCCGTGGCAAAAGCAAAGGCGTCCGACATAAAGCTGATCCACAAGCTCGGCTCGGTGCGCCACGCGAGGCATGCCGAGTCGGTGGGTTACGACGCCGTCATAGCGGCGGGCATCGAGGAGGGCGGGCACCCGCTCAACGACGATGTCACCACCATGGTGCTTACGCCACGCATCAGCGAGACGGTCGGAATTCCTGTCATCACCGCCGGGGGCATCGCCGACGGGCGTGGGCTCGCGGCGGCCCTCGTGCTGGGCGGAGAGGGCGTGATGATGGCATCACGTTTCATCGCGACGAAGGATTGCCTGGCCAACGATTTGATCAAGGAGGAGCTCACTCACCGGCAGGAATACGAAACCACGCTCATATGCAAGACACTTGGCCTGCAGATGCGCTGCCTGAAGAACGTGATCGCCCAGCAGGTGCTGGATGTCGAGGCGGGGCAGGGCACTTTCGAGGACGTGCTTCCGTTCATGGTAGGTGAGCGCTCGAAGGAGGCATGGCAGACGGGCGACGTCGATATGGCTCCACTCGCGGTTGGGCAGTCGATCGGTCTGATCAACGACGTTCCGACCTGTGCGGAGTTACTTGATGGCATGGTAAAGCAGGCAGAAGAAATACTGGAAAGATCACATGCCGCCTCAGGTTGAAAGAAACGAGGATAAGATGTAATGACAGACAACGGTGCGGAACAGGCCGAAAGCGCGAGCGATAACTCGAGCGGGAAAGCCCGAAAACACGGTTATAGTTTGCTCCAGCGGATCGAGCACAACTGGATAGAAATAGCCGCCACCGCGTTGCTTGCATTGGCAACTACGATGTCCGCCACAAGCGCGTATCAGTCCGCGAGATGGAGCAGCCGCGAGTCGGTGCTGTACAACAAATCGAACGCGGCGATGACAAGCGCCGCGGAGTACTCTGACAAAGCAAACCAGTTGACGACCATAGATATCCAGATGCTCACCAACTACATGAACGCCCTGGCATCCGGAGACCAGGCCCTGGCGAATTTCTACAGTACGATGACTTTCTCCGACGTACTCAAGGAAGCCTTGAAGGTCTGGAACGAACAGCGGGCGGCCGGTTTAAAGGACATGCCGCGCACCCCGTTCCACGAACCCCAGTACAAGCACGCGGAGCGGGTGAAGAGCGACGCGCTGCATGCGCAGTCGCAGCGCGACGCCGGCGCCGCGAAGAAGGCCGACGATCACGCGGACAATTACATCCTGCTCACCGTCCTCTTCGCGTCAGTGCTCTTCTTTGCCGGTATGTCTACGAAGTTCCAATCGAAAGCGATCAAGATCGTTATTCTGGGAATGGGAATGGCGGTGTTTTCATTTGCAGTCGTCGCCATGGCTATCATCCCCTGAGCGAGACGAATTGACGGTATGGGCAATTCAACGATAACATGGTCCGAGTTCTGAGAGAGAATGGACATCAGATTCTGGGAGCTGAGAATGTTTGGTCTAGGGCCAACGGAAATGGTAGTGATCCTGGTGATCGCGCTGCTCATATTCGGTCCGACACGCCTGCCCAAGGTCGCCCAGTCGCTGGGCGAGTCGGTGCGGAACTTCAGAGATTCCAAAGATCAGGTCAACGATGTCAAGAAGGGCGTGCAGAAGCACCTCGAGGACATGGTACTTGGACCTTCCGAAGAGAAGAAGTAGCCGGCGCGACCCCGTTTGTTTTGTTACAACAAGGCGAGGTCAAAGCTTCGACATCACTTCGAGCGCCCATGCTCGCGCACGCTCCAGCCTGCTCTCATCCGGCTGACCCTTGGTGGTGGGGCCCAGCTTTCCGAATTCCTGCATCCTTGGCTCATCGCTCTTGAGCAGAAAATCGATGATGGGCTGAGCGACTTCTCCCTGGCAGTTGAACGTTGAGACGATCTCTGCGCCGGCGGCCGCTTCGCGAGCTTTGTCGAGCCAGAGTCCCACGTCTTCCGAGTCTTCATGTGCTCCGTGAGTCATGAAGATGGCGATCTTTTTCCCCGACGAGTTCTTCTCGAGGAACTCCTTCGCGGCCGGATTGGGGCTGAAGGCGTTGATCGGAAAACCGATGAAAGCAAGGTCATAGCCGTCTAGGCTAACGACCTCGGCGAGCTCCATTATCTCTTTTTCACCCGGGATTGCCTCGTATACCGCCTCGGCGACTTTTTTCGTGTTGCCAGTTTGAGAGACGTACGCCACCAATGTCTTCATCCGATGACCTCCTTGCGCTGCAAAGTAACTTACCCGGCAGGAAACCGGCATGTTTCATGTCATTCATCATATGGCTACCGATTCCTTCAACTCTCGAAGGCCGGATAGCTGCGGGAAAGCAGGCAAAGTGTCAGAATGGTATACAGTGCCGGACTCGCATCGAGAAGCGGGATATGAATGAATACTGTTGAATCACTTCGAATGGAAGCCGCGTGGCTGCGAAACCTGGCGCGGTTCCGCATCTGGGCTCATCGCACCCGAATCCCTTCCACGAGGGGCCGCGTCTTCACCGGCGACATGAGTATCTATTATCAGGCCTGCGGGTCCGGGGACGTAAATCACCTTATCCTCGAGTTTCTCGACGACTTAAACCACTGAGCAGTACTCGATCCTCCTCCCTCTCCCTCGAGGGAGAACGTTCAGGGTGGAGTTGAAAAAATGTGAAAAAAAGGGGTCAGATCTGTTTTTTCAAGGGGGGAAGTCGGTCAGACGGGATGGGGGTTGAAAAAACAGATCTGACCCCTTTTTTTCAGGTTAACTAATCTAGGACTACCTAGCGCCCATGAGTACACGGGGGGAAGTCTTGGAAAGAAATCACGGAACGAGGCGTAGTATCCTAGCAATTGTGCTTGTATGTCTAATATTTCTTGTTGCTTTGTTGTTCCTTGCTCTTGTAATTGGTTTTGCGGTTACAACCGATGCAACCATCTGGTTAAAAGCCCTGTTCTTTGTATGGGCGCTCGTATTTCTTGGCCTTTCACTACGAACAATTGAAATCGAATGACTACTATGGTAAGCTCCACCTAACGTTAACATCAGATTCAGTTTTCTTAAGTAGATGCTACAAAAGCCGAAGGCAAGAGAACCTAAAATATACCAGATTGGCGAGGTCGTCGAGATTACCGGCCTGACCCACCGCACGCTCCACTATTACGAGGAGCTCGGCCTGCTTGGAGAGCGCGAACACGCTCCGGGGAAGCACCGCCTCTACACCGATGACGACCTCGAGCGGATCTCCCGCGTCACGAGGTTTAAGGAGCTCATGGGACACCAGCTCTCCGAGATAAAGGAGCTCGTCGACCTCGATCAGGAGCGCCAGTCGCTCCGCGAGGAGGCGGCAACCGCGGGCAGCAAGGCCGAAAAGGCACGAAAGCTGGACAGGATTCGCGAGATCTTCGTCACGGAGCTAAGCTTCCTCAGGGAGCGGCAATCCAGGCTGGGGGAGGTCGAGCGCCTACTGACCGAACGAATCAAGGACGTCGAGGCCGATATCAGGAAGCTGAAGTAGCAAACGTACGACAGGCAGGGAGCATGGACGAACAACAGTTCGACATAGAGGTAGAAAGCTTGAGCAAACACTTCGGCGAGCTCAAAGCCGTCAACGAGATCAGCTTCAACGTCCCAAAGGGCGAGATCTTCGGGTTCCTCGGGCCCAACGGCGCCGGCAAGTCGACTACCATCAGGATGCTATGCACGCTTGCGCGCCCGACGTCGGGTTCGGCCAGGGTCGCCGGCCACGACATCGTGAGTGAGCCCGAGGAGGTCCGGAGGAGCATAGGCCTCGTCGCCGAGAAGCTCATCTTGTATGACCGCCTCACTGCGATGGAAAACCTTTGGTTCTTCGGACGCATTAACCATATGCGCAAGCAGGACATCCGTACCCGCGGTGAGGAGTGGCTCAAGAGGCTCGGCATGTGGGAGTGGAGGGACAAGCTCGGCGGTACTTTCTCGACGGGCATGAAGCAACGCGTGAACATCGCCCGCGCCCTTCTGACGGAGCCGAGCGTGATGTTTCTGGACGAGCCGACCCTTGGTCTCGACCCTCAGACCACTCGGGCAATAAGGCAGTTCATCAAAGAGATGGCCCAGGGCGGCATCACCGTCGTGCTCACCACTCACGAGATGGCGGAGGCAGAGGCGCTATGTGACCGCATAAGCATCATCGACCACGGGAACATCGTCGCTCTGGATACGGACGCCAACCTAAAGAAGATCTTGTCCGGCGACGAAGGCGTGGTGCTCGACCTCGATGTAGAGGGGATGACCGACGGCACTACCGCCGCCTGCTCGGAGCTCAACTGTGTTAAGGCTGTCGCCGAACCTGAGGCGGGCAGGCTGCGCGTCACCGCGACGGGCCAGGGCGCCATCCGACAGGTCATCGAAACCCTGGAGAGTGAGGGTGGAGTCGTAAAGCGCGCCAATACCCTGGAGCCCAGCCTTGAGGACGTGTTTCTGCACCTCACAGGAACGGAGATACGCGATGAGATATCGAGCGGTATACAGAGCTCGGCTGGCCCACACGCCTCCGCAAAGAAACGGATAAGGTGATGACCCGATGAAGCGGTTGATTGGATTTTTCAGCGACAGCGGCCAGGTCACCAAGAAAGACCTGAAGGATTTCTATCGCGACCGCGCCAGGATCATCTCGTTCATCATCATGCCACTGTTCATGATGATCATGGTTGGTTTCGTCTTCCCTTCACAGAGCTCGCTGAAGGACGTGCCTGTGGGGATCCTGAACCTCGACAACGGCACGGTCTCCAGGCAGGTCGTTGATGCCCTCACGAACCTGAAGGTGCAGGACTCGACCAAGAAAGTGATGATCGTGAAGCCGGTACAGAACGAGACTGCGATCAAGGAGCTCATCCAGAAACAGGACCTGAGCGGCGCGATAGTGATCCCGGCGGGCTTCACGAACGGCCTGTTGAAAAACCACACGCAGCAGAAGATAACCATCGTCACCGACCAATCGAACCCGCAGATATCGTCCATCCTCACGACCCTGCTCGGGCAGGTGTTCAACCAGATGGGCAAGCAGATGAGCACCGTGGCGATCAAGAGCACCATTGGAACTCATTTGAGCAATAGCACGGTCACCGCCCTCGTCACCCCGATGGTCGTCGAGAGCAAGGGCCTCGTGGCGGGCAAGCCAAACTACTTCCAGTTCGTCGCTCCCGGCGTCATAGCAATGGTGACCATGATGGCGGTGATGATGGGTCTTGCGGGCTCCATCGCGCGCGAGAAGGAGCAGGGTACGATGGACGGCATCCTCGTCGCCCCGGTCTCGCGGGTCTCCATCATCATGGGCAAGACAGGCGCCCAGACAGTGCGCGGCCTTATGCAGGGCGCGATAGTGCTAGTACTGGCGATGACCCTCTTCCACGTGAAGGTCTATGGGAACTTCCTCATCATGCTGGTCGTGGTCATCCTGGGGATATTTTCGTTTGTCGGACTCGGCATCCTGGTCTCTGCGGCCGTGGAGGAGCAGGAGACCGCGATGACCATAATGATGACCGTGACGTTCCCGATGCTCTTCCTGTCCGGCGCTTTCTTCCCCGTTCAGCAGATGCCGGGGTTCATGCAGGCCATCTCCAAGTGCATACCGCTCACCTACGAGGTCCAGGCGCTGCGCCAGGTGGTGGTGCTGGGGGCCGGGCTGACCGAGGTGCTGAGGCCCGTCCTCATCCTGCTTGGCTTTGGCGTGGTGACGCTGGCCATCTCCGTCCCCGCGTTCAAGCGGGTCATAACCACTTGATTCCTCGAGTGAATCCGCCGCGTAGAGCCGTCCTGGATGTCACACACGACGAGGCCTTGGGTCACAGCGAGCCGAAGGCGCGTTGGGCGGAGCTTGTTCACGGCGGAGGAGCAGGAGACGGCCATGACAATACTTATGACGGTAACTTCCCCCATGCTCTTCCTCCTCGCTTTCGCGTTGTGACGCTGGCAATCTCGATTCCGGCGTTCAAGCGGGTAGTGACGCGCTGAGCCATTCGTCCATGAGACAGGATTCGGACTGACCCCCATAGAAACTTAAGTAGAGAGCGAGCTTGAGGGGGTCAGCCGTGGGTGAAGAGTCGCAAACCGATGCCTCGGATAAGCGCTTCAGAAAGCTCAGGATACTCAACGTCGTTGTGGGCCTCGCCCTTGTAGTGCAGGGTGTTCTGATGGCCGCACTCAGCAGTAACTACTCGCTACCGGTCACGACACATTACCTCGGCATCAACCGTGGACTGCGCTTTCCACTTCCACTCGATAGGACCGCCGGTAGCCTCAGGATCGGGCCGATGGTCGCCTTGTTCCTGTTGCTCAGCGGCCTCGCTCTCCTTCTGATTGCTTCCCCTGGTATTTTCGGCTGGTACAGGAAGAATCTGTTGAAGGGCGCCAACTATGGCAGGTGGACAGAGTATTCGATAACCGCTTCGCTCATGATCGTCATCATCGCGATGCTGGCCGGGATGTACGACCTCTCGAGCCTCATCCTGATCTTCTTCCTGAACGCCGCAATGATCTGGTTCGGCTGGATGATGGAGCTGCACAACCAGACCACCGCAAAGACCAACTGGACGGCTTTCGCCTTTGGGTGTATCGCCGGCTTCGTGCCCTGGGTGGTGATCGCCATCTATTTCATCTCGGCCGCGGCCGAGCCGGCCAACAAGGTACCCGGGTTCGTCTACGGCATCATGATATCGTTATTCATCTTCTTCAATATCTTCGCCATCAACATGGTGCTCCAGTACAAAAAAGTCGGGCCCTGGCGCGACTACCTTTTTGGCGAGACCGTCTACATTGTCCTCAGCCTGACGGCAAAGTCCCTTCTCGCGTGGCAGGTGTTCGCCGGGACGCTAAGGCCGAAATAGAGAAAGCGGTTTGACATCAGCCCCAGAGGCTCTTGTAGCCGGTGCCCCCCGGCGGCCAGGAGAAGTCGATGGCTCCGCGCGTGCACACGAACCAGCAAGCGGCGCACTCCATGCATTGCTCCAGGCTCTTTATCCTCGCCTTCTTCCCGGCAATCTCCCAGCAGCCCCCCAGGCATACTTTCACACAGCGTGCGCACGCGTCGCACTTCGTCTCGTCGATCTTGATAAACTCACCCGTGCCCTCGACCCATTCGACGCCCGGGAACCTGTCCGACGTCCACGACATATCAGTCTCCCTTCTTTGTCGGGCTATCGAACAATGTCGGGTCGGCGCCAGCCACGAAGTCGACCAGTTTTTTACTCAACGGATCGGTCACGGGCTCGGTCAGCCTGCAAAGCGCGAGGTAGACAGGCTCGAGAAGAGGCAACAGCATTTTCATCAACGGATTCGCGGCAACCGACGCTGGTGCCAGGAAAGCGGCCGCCATGCTCACCAACGGACCAAACCGCTCGAGTGCCCTGTCCAGCAAGCCCAGAGTCCCGCCGAACAGCTTCTGCCCCCTGGTGCGAACGCGGATCGCCGAAGCGACACCGGTGTCCGCCTCGCCGTCAAAGCGCCCGTGGCGCCAGTTGTAGAAGTACCTGAAGAACATCCTTATCCAGCTCGTGATGATGGCGGGTTCTTTACTTATAGAGTCGAGGATCATCCTGACCAGCGGTGTGCTCATATGCGTGAAGCCGCCAAGGCCCCAGCCGTTGTGGATGAGCTTCTTGAGAAGCCGCTCGTCGTGGCTCTCCTGAGCGTAGCGGAGGTCGTGCCTGTTGGTTTGCGATATAGACCACTGGATTATGGGGTGTGACCTGATCCGCTCATCGTAGCACCGCAGAAAAGCGGCGGACGTGTCGCCTACCCGGATTGCCTCGATGGCGACCCCGGCTGCGATATCCGCGGAGAACCAGGCGGCGGGCACACCGTCGCAGAGCTCGGTGCTCTCCAGGCCGGCAGCGTCACCGATAAGGATCATGCCGCTGGTGTGGTTGGGCATGCCACGCAGGCTGTCGTCGAGCCCGACGAATACCTCGAACCCATCCCACACCCGCGCCCTCAACTTTATATACGGGCCGACCTCGTCCCTCCACCATGGCAACTCTGCCGTGATTCTCGAGTGGTATTCGTCGAAGTCGCGCAGGCTCGGCAGCTTGCCCGAATCGGTAATCAGGCACTGGTCCTGGATGAAGTGGAGACTCTCCCTGTACGGCCACACCATGAGCCCGTTACCGTAACCCAGCGGTGGGGCGACCTTCTGTTCGTCCCATCCCCAGCAGAACCTGAGTGTATGCCCGAAGATGCGATCGACATCTTCCCTGGATATCTCGTAGTCGTAGCAGTCGGCCAGCGAGATGGCGTTTGGCGGGTACTTTTCGCGCACCCCAGCTTTTATCGCGAGGAATCCCTGACAACCCTCCGCGTCGATTACAAGCTTGCAACGCAACCTTTCGCCTTTGTCGGTCACCACACCGCAAACCCGCCCATCCTCTTGCATGACATCGATAGCGACGGTTGAGGTCTTGAGCTCAACACCCGACGCAACTGCCTTGTCGGCTTCCCACTGGCAAAACGGCTGGCAGTAGGCGTTGTAGCCGAAGGCGAGCACCGGGGACAGCGGCTTGGGTACCTTCAGGGAGTCCTCGATGTCGATGTCGCCCGTCTCTATGTCCTTGATTATGTAGTTGATTATCCCGTCGACCGGCCTCTCCACAGGCGGGTTCCCGTCGCGGATGAAAGCCGGGCCGAAGAGGAAACCGTAGAACGGAATGGTCAGCCCGGATATGACCTTTTCCCCGACTCGCTCGCCCCGCTCGAGCATCAGCGTCCTCAGGCCGGCCTCGGCGCACCGCTTTGCCGCAACCGGCCCTCCGAAGCCCGCGCCCACAACGATAACGTCGTAGTCTTCGTCCACATCATCACCCCGCATGGCATTACCGAAAAAGGCCGTGGTGGTCCGGCTCCGGTTCCACAAAGAAGCGGCACGTCATTTCTTTGCGCACTACTCGTTGAACTGCTCGCGAAGCTCGCGCTTGAGGATCTTCCCCGTGGCGCTGCGCGGCAACGCGTCGGTGAACGCGACAGCCTTCGGCATCTTGAACCTGCCGATCTTGCCGTCGGTCCACTCGATGACCTCGTCTTCGGTCAACGTCGCACCGGGTGCCACGACCACGATCGCCTTGACGGCCTCGCCCCACATCTCGTGAGGGTATCCGATGACGCCTACGTCCTGGATCTTCGGGTGGCGAAGCAGCAGGTCCTCTATCTCGGCCGGGTAGATGTTTTCGCCGCCGGAGATTATCATGTCCTTTTTGCGGTCCATTATGTAGAAGTACCCATCCGCGTCGCGTCTGGCGATGTCACCGGTATGGAGCCAGCCGTCCTTGATGGTCTCGGCGGTGGCCTCCGGGTTGTTCCAGTACCCCAGCATGACGAAGTCGGCTCGCATAACTACCTCGCCGGTCACCTCCGGTCCGACCTCGTTGCCGTCATCGTCAACGACCTTGACCTCCGCGAGGAACTCGGGAAGGCCGCAGGAGCCAGCTTTGATCAGAGCGTGCTCGCCGTCGATAACCGTACCCGAGCCGGCCGACTCCGTCATGCCGTACAGGTTGCGGACCTCGATGCCCGCCTCGGCGTACTCCTCCAGCAGGGCAACCGGGAGAGGAGCCGCATAGACGAAGACTTTCCGTACGGAGCTCCAGTCGTACTTCTCGAAGTCCGGGATCATCTTGAGGATTTGCAGCAGGGCCGGCACGGACCCGAAGACGTTGACCTTCTCCTCCTGGATGAGCTCGAGCATACGCTTAGGGTCAAGGCTCTTGAGCATGACCGTTCGGAGGCCCGCCTGCGGCGCGAGTGGGGCGTTGCCGATGCCGCCGATATGGAAGAGGGGAAGGACCAGCATGGCGGTCTCACCGAGGTCTCCCACTGTCGCGAGCAGGTTGGTCGCGCTGAAGAAGTAATTGTTGTGTGTCAGCATCGCGCCCTTTGGACGCCCGGTCGTGCCCGAGGTGTAAAGGATAGTTAGAACGTCGTCATCCCCTCCGACGAGTTCCGGCTCGTCGGTCGGTTCTTTCTCGGCGAGCGCCCTGTACGACAAAGCCCACTCCGGGGGTTTGTCCGTTAGCGCTACGAATTGCTCGGCCGGTATGCTTTTTCGGATTGAATCGACAATGTCCATGTATTCCGGGCCGAACACAAACACCTTGCATCCGGAGTCGTTGAGGATGTACTCCATCTCCGGGCCGGCGAGTCGGTAATTTATCGGGACGAGGATCGCGCCTATCTTTCCAAGCCCGTAGAACATATCGAGGTACTCGGGCTCGTTCAGCGCGAGAAGCCCAACCCTGTCACCCGGTGCGACGCCCAGCTTTTTCATCGCGTAGCCGAGCTGGTTCGCGCGGCCGTTGGCCTCCGACCACGTAAAGCGAGCGTCCTCGCACACCAGTGCTTCCTTGTCCGGGTTTAGAATGGCGCGATTGGCTAGATAGGAACCGAGGTTGATGGACATAGTGACCAGCCCCTTTCCACAGGAGGTACCATTGAGGGCACCTTAATGTTAACCAATTGAAGCGCACCGGTCCACGAAAACTACCTCGCCGCCTTATCCCTTTACCGCCTCGATGACGCATCGAGGGGCCCACCGGCAAAGTCGCCACTGACCCATTGCGGGAAACAGGTATTGAAACCGCGGCGTCCAACGTAATATAGAAGTCGCGGTCGAGCAAACCTCAGGCGAGGAAGACTGAAGTTCGTGCTTTGGTACAGCGATCGGGAGGTTCGCGATGACAATCGACGGTCACTTCCACCTGGTCGACGAGGGCTGACACGACATGAGAGTCCTAATCGGACAGGCGAAGGTCGTCACCTCCACGGTTGGATCTTTATGAAATCGCATCGCGGTGACTTCTACAGGATGTTGAGGCGCGTCATAGACGATGCATGCCTCTGGAGGGTATTCTTCTTGAGCGGCGGGCTGTATTTCAACTTTATCTGTCCGCTCGATAAATGGATCAAGATGGTCCAGGAGCCGGGTATTACGGCGTGCCCGGACGTCTGTTTCGCGGATGAAGAAAAGGAAATCATCATGGGCAGGGCTTTTGCCAGGCTCGTGGGGATCTGAAAGAACGGATGACGTGAGCGAAGAAAGTCATAGTTCAAGCGAGCCCGGCTACAGCGCCGGGAGCCGGTCTGAAAGAGAACGCGGGATAAAACCAAGAAAAGCTCGCATAACGATGGTGTTCCTTGGCGCGGCGGTACTGCTCATCCTCGTGGTGGCCGCACTGATGGAGCTTCTTGGCATCGGGAGGGTGTTCAAGGGGGTCACAATCGACGGCGTTCCCGTGGGAGGAATGACCAAAGCCCAGGCCCTGGGAGTAGCGAGGGAAGTGGCGGCTCCTTTGAACGGGGATGTCACGGTGCACTACGCGGACAAGAAGTTCCAGGTCGACCCCAAAGCGATCGATTTCAAAGTCTATCCGGACACGATGGCCGCGTGGGCTTACCTGAAAGGGAGGTCGGAGCTTGTTCCCGTCCGGATGTTCAAGCGCCTTTTCGGTATGTCCAACGGTGTGAACGTCCCGGTTATCTTCACGTGCAACAAGGCGAAGCTGAAGGCGCGGGTAAGCGAGATCGCGAAGGCGGTGAACCACGAGGCTACCAGCGCGCGAATCAGCGTGGCCTCGGGCACCCCGGAGATCGTTCCTTCATCGAACGGCGTTGAGTTGAATGAAAAGGCCACCACGGATGCCGTCCTCGCTGCCCTGGGTAAAAAAAACCGGGATACGGAAGTCGTCGTCTACTATCTGAAGCCCAACCTCACGGAGCTCGTCATCGGCAAGATCATCGTCATACACCTCACGAAGTTCAGGTTGTACCTGTACGACAAGGAGGAGTACGTAAACGACTACAAGATAGCCGTGGGGATGCCGCAGTACCCGACTCCCAAGGGGAAATTCCACATCACGTACAAGGAGAAGAACCCCACATGGCTACCCACCTCGGAGTGGGCGAAAGACAAGAGGGGTATTCCCCAACCCCCGGGCCCCAACAACCCGCTCGGTGGCTACTGGATGGATCTGGGTGGAGGGATAGGCATTCACGCAACACCGTACGTGAATTCCCTCGGTTCGCAGGCTTCGCATGGCTGCATAAGGATGGACCCCAACGACGCGGGTGCGATTTTCAACGAGGTCAAGGTGGGCACCCCGGTGTTCATCATCGATTGATCCATCCCGGTCTCTTTCGCTTATCCCTGCATACCGGCGTTTATCCCCGTTTTGAACGCGCCGGTGCATTTCATGCTACCTCCCGATTGCAGGCGGCCGCTTGATGTTATAGAAAGAGACCAGGCGGCTTGCAGGTGCAGGGATGATATGAGGGGTGCACGGCCTGACGGACATGTCTGGATCATGACGTTCATGTTGGCTCCGAGGGCTTGTTGTTTGAGTTGTCGATGCTTGAGTCCCTGCGTCAAATTGCTCGATAGCCGCTTGTCTGTGAGCAATGGAGGATCGCAATGACGGTACGCATCGTGCATAAAGGCAAGGGCAAGGGCCGCGAAGCCGGCCGACGGAACTGGAAGCGTGCCGGGCGGCGCCTGTTGCCATTGATGCTAGCACTCGCCTTGACGTCGACGCTGCTGCCGCTCTCGGCTTTCGCGTCGTCCTCAGGGCCAAATGCGGCTTCGGGGAGCCAGCCGACGGCGAGCGTCCCCACTGGTACCGCAACCGCGACAACCGATTCGGGTACGACCGTTACGAGCACACCCGCCTCTTCGGTACCCATGACCCAGGGGACCGTGCCGAAGTCGCAGGCGGAGCAGTCCGCTCCCAGATCGAACACTCCATCGTCGTTGCCCGTCTTGACGACATCGCAGCCTGTTCAGCAGCCTTCCAGCAGTTCGCCCGCCGATACAACGTCCGGCTCGAAAAAGGTTGAACTCACGAAAACCGGGCCGGCGTCAGCGAGCCCTGGGGATACGATAGCTTTCACGATAAGTGTACATGCCCGGGCTGCTCTGACTGGCGTGAGCGTCAGCGACCCGCTGACAGGATTGGATTACTCGATCGGGAGCATGGCAAGCGACGAATGGGTTACAGTGCCGTCGGACCTTACGCGGTACACGATCCCCGAAAATTTCCCCGGCAGCCGACTTGTCAATTTCGCGACCGCCAGGGGCAACTGGGTCGGCGGTGTCACCCTGGACTCAGCGAGTTGCGCTGTCGCCATACAGCAGGCCCGAATCGCGATCCAGAAAACGATCCAGGGTCAGAGCGCGCCGAACTGGCATGCCGGGGTGGGAGATAACCTTGTCTTCAAGCTCAAGGTGAGCAATACCGGCAATGTCAGCCTCGACAACGTGACCGTATCCGACCCACTGACCGGGTTCTCGAGCGACGTCGGTACACTTGCTCCGGGTCATTCAGAGACGGAATTGACCAGCTACACGGTAAAGGCGCAAGACCCTGACCCGCTGGTGAATACGGCGAGCGCGAGCGGGGAGGCGCTGGGAGAGTTGGTCTCGGCCCATGCCTCTATCGGTATCCGCCGGGATAAAGCGAGCCTCGATATCACCAAGACAGGGCCCGAGACGGCGTTCCCCGGCGAGCAGGTCGAATATCACATACGCGTGGTCAACACCGGCGATTCCACGCTGAGCCCTGTGAATGTGGATGACGAACAGGTGGGCTTCCACCACGCTATCGCGAGCTTGAAGCCGGGGCAATGTTGGGAGCACGAGGTCGACTATACGATTCCCTCCGACCTTACCGGCACAGAGTTCACCAATACAGCGGCCGCATCCGTCAAAAGCGATGAGACCGGCGATGTCAGTGATACCGCAAGCTGGAACCTGCGTCTGACAGCCCGCCCGGCGCCGGGCATACAACTGGTCAAGGAAGGCCCGTCTACAGCTCGTCCCGGAGATACAGTCACCTACAAGTTCACTGTGACCAACTGTGGCGGGACCGCGCTCACAAACGTCAAGGTGATCGACCCCATGCTCGGTGGTGAGGTCTGGGGGCTTCCCCGGCTTGACGCGGGCGAATCGAGGGAGTTCACCAGGACCTACAGGATCGACGGGCATCTCAAGGGCGAAACCCTCGAGAACCAGGCGTGCGCGAGCGCATGTTACAAGGGTGGCAAGTGCGAGAGCAAAAGCGGTTGCCGGACCGCTATCGACCACGAGAAGCTCGAAAAACCGGCACTCAATATCGACAAGGACGGGCCCTGCGATGCGTGGGTCGGCGGCCGCATCGAATACCACTTCAAGGTCAGGAACACGGGCAATGTCAAGCTCGAAAATGTCGTCCTGGATGACGCGCTTCTGGGAATCTCGGGCATGGATCTCGGCTCTCTAAAGCTGGGCCAATGCAGGGAGTTCGAGTTGCCTTATACCGTGGGTGCGAACGACCCCGAGTGGCTCGTGAACGAGGCGTCCGTCAAAGGCGAATCCGAGTGGGGCGCGGCTTGTGCGAGCGACTCATGTGAGACCTTGGTCAAGAAGGCTGCCATCGGTGTCGAGAAGACCACGGACGTCACCTGCGCTCGCGTAGGCGACACTATTCGATATCTGATCAAGGTGACGAACACCGGAAATGTCTGGCTCTGGAACGTCCACGTCGAGGACCCGATGTTCGGCGGTATCACAAGCTGGGCTCCTGCGCTGCCACCGCGCGGCGACTACTCGCTCTTAAAGACTTACACAGTGCGGGATGCGGATCCCGGCACGCTGATCAACAACGTCACGGCATGCGCCGTTCCGACATGCGGTTGCCCCGTGAGGGCCACTGGTTCCGCGACGGTCAGGATAATCCATCCGGGCATCGCGCTGGTCAAGACGGCGAGCACCGATTGCGCAAGGGTCGGAGACGTGATCACGTACAGCTTCGCAGTGAAGAACACGGGTGACTGCAAGCTGACGAACGTGGCCGTCACAGACTCCATGGTGACCGTGAGCCCGATAGGCGATCTTGATCCGGGTGAAGAGCGGACCGTTACCGCGGGGCACACTGTGGCGGACGCCGACCCGGCGAAGCTCGTCAATAAAGCCACGGTCAGCGGGACTCCGGAGTGCGGCCCGGCCGTAACGGGCGATGGCTCAGCCAGCGTCAGCGTGATTCATCCGGCGGTCGAGCTCACCAAGAGCGCACCGGCGCTTGCGGCGATAGGGGACAAAATAACCTACTCTTACAAGGTCAAGAACACTGGTGACTCAAAGCTGACCAACATCACAGTCTCTGACGACTTGCTCGGGCCAATAGGGCCGTTCGGCGATCTGGAGCCGGGAGCTGAGCAGACTATCACTGTTGACTATACGGTTAAGGCTTCCGATTCACCGGCCATCACGAACACGGCAACGGTAACCGCGACCCCCGCTTGTGGCCCGGACGTGACCGACAATTCGAGATGGACGGTCAACATCACCGGCGGATTGCCCGGTGGCCGTATCCAGATCACAAAGGTGAATGACACGGGAGACGTCACCGAGGGCGACACGGTAGATTTCACGATAACCGTTAAAAACGCGGGCGCCACGCAGATCGAAGCGCCGGTCGCGCTCACTGACTCTTTCGACGGCGCTTTGCTGAAATACAAATCGGCGACGGTGTCACCTGATTCCGTGGGGTCCGGGACGTTGGTGTGGAATGATCTCAGTAGCGGCAACGGCCTGGCAACGGGCGAGTCCGCATCCGTGACGGTCACGTTCCAGGCTGCCGGAGAGGGCACTGCCGTGAACAGCGCGACCGTGTCGGCGCACGATGCGAACGGCGCATTGCTGAGCGGGTCCGCGACGGCGAACGTGACGATCGCCGCGGCGGTGGCGCCCGGGACACCGATAACTCCTTCCGTGGTCGGAACGGTATCGACCCGGACGACCAGCGAATCGGGGACGCTCCCGTTCACCGGTGACAGGTTAAGCGGGTTCTTCGTGCTGGCCTTCGTACTGATCCCACTTGGTTTGGCGATGATGGCCCTTGCGTTCGTCACACGCAGGAGGAGCCTGAAGAAGGCGGCTCAATAGCGAAAAGCGATGGCGGATAAACAGACGGCCTCGTCGAGCGCGGTCCTTCAACTGGAGAGTACGTGTCCAACCACGGTTCAGATATAATATCCCGGTTGACAACAAACGATCCAGGCAGGAGGTGAGAGGCTGTGGCCTCCAAGGAAGTACTGATCTATGGAGCCGGCATGTCCGGTATGGTGGCGGCCTGCAACCTCGCGGTGGAGGGGCACTCGGTACTGGTCCGCGACCAGGAGCCGGCCTACGGTGGCTCGCGGGTGTTCAATCCTTCGCTTCATACTACCCCGCTGGACGTGCAGGCGACATCCGAGTACATCGGCATCGACCTCACGCCCGTATTCGTTCCTGTGAGCGCACTCTCGATATACCTCCACGACCTCGAGGTTCCGGCGCCGGTGGTCATGTCATATCACGTCGAGCGCAGCTCGAGGCCCCAGAGCCTCGACACGCTGCTGTACAACAAGTGCATCGATGCCGGTGTCAAGTTCGAGTTCGACACTCCCCTACTCAAGAAAGACGTTCCGAAGCTCGAGCCCGGAACCATCATCGCATGCGGCCTCAACCAGCCGGCCTACGACTATTTCGAAGTCCCTTACCTGGACTGGTACGCCTGGATGGCCACGGGCGAGGCGGAATCCGACCCGTATGCATGGATCTGGCTGGATGAATGTATCAACGAATACGGGTACATCTCGTTCGCCAACGGCATCTACTACAACCTCCTGTTCGCATACGGCCAGGAGGTTCCACGCGAGGGCCTGGACAGGTACCTGTCTTTCATGAAAAGGGTCCGGGACATGGAGGAGCATGACTGGGAGTACGTACATGGCGTAGCACCGGTAACGTCCCCTGACAACCCCCAGCTCATACGCAATGGCATCATCATGTGCGGGACCATCAGCGGCTCCATCGACCCGTTCATGGGCTTCGGCATCTCTGGGGCGCTCGTTTCCGGAAAGGTCGCCGCGATCGCGGTGACCGACCGGGAGAAGGCTCTCGAGGAGTTCGAGCGCTTCAACCGCAATTACGCCAGGGCCTACGAGTTCAAGCACAACTTCTGGTATGACCTGCGTGCTCGCGTGGACCTGCTGGAGGACATGGCTCGCATACTTGGTACGGAGCGCACCATCAAGATGATGATCGAAGGGCTCAAGAAGGGGCGGAAGAGCTCCGCTATCCCGGGGTTCAGCCCTCTGAGCTGTCACTGAGGCGCCCCGCTACCGGGAGCTCGTTCGCCGAACCGAGGGTGTTACCAAGGGGGGTTCAGGATATCGTCTGGTACGATTCCGAAAGAAGGAGCGAAGATGTTCGACCTGATCATCGAGAACGCCAGCGTTATCGACGGGTCCGGAAAGGAGCCTTTCTCGAGCGACCTGGGGATAACAGGCGATCGCATCGAAAAGATGGGCAACCTCGCCGGCGCCGAGTCGGCCGCGAGGATCGATGCGACCGGCAAGACGGTCTGCCCCGGCTTCATCGACGTCCACTCTCATGCGGACCTCGCGCTCTTCAGGGACGACCATGCGACCGTACTTGCGCCACTTGTCAGGCAGGGCATAACCACGTTCGTCGGTGGTAACTGCGGCATGGCGCTCGCTCCGATAACCGAAGAGCACAGGGACGGACTGCAGATGTACCTCGAGGTCTTTACCCAGATGGATTTTGACGAGAGCGTGTGCTGGGACACGATGGCGAGCTTCATGGAGCACATGGACTCGACGGGAACATTGCTCAACTGCGCGCTTCTCGCTCCTCACGGCATGATGCGGATATCGGCCTGCGGCCTGGAGACGCGCCTCGCTTCGAAGGAGGAGGTCGCGAGGATGCGCCGCTCGCTGGAGGAGTGCCTTGAGGCGGGCGCGTTCGGCCTTTCCACCGGACTGCAGTACTTCCCCGGAAACCAGAGTGATACTGATGAGCTGGTCGAGCTCGGCAAGTCGCTCGCGAAGTACGGAGGGATATTCACAAGCCACCTGAGGTCCTATACCGCATCGACTCTGCCGAAAGCAATGAGCGAGGTGGCGGAGGTCGCAAGGAGGAACGACATCCGGGGACAGGTCTCACACATCTTCAGCCTCCCCTGGTTCGGACGCGCCCACAAACCGCTGCTGAAGGCCCTGAAGTGGCTCATCAACCACCCCGAGGTCTCCCGCTTCGCTCCGGACATCGCCGTCGAAGCCGAGATGAAAGCAATCCTCAAGAAGCTCGATGAGCTAAGGGCAACCGGTGCGCAGATGGGAATAGATTTCATGCCTACCACGGCGGGTTTCACGCACCTGATGGCGTTTTTCCCTTCGTGGGCTCTGACCGGAGGAAGGGATGCCGTGCTCGCGCGCGTCGCGGACAGGCAGACCCGCGCGGAGATCCTGCGCGATATCGAGGAGGGAAAGCCTGAGTGGCCGCACCGCGGCAGGAACGACTGGTCTTTAAACATCATGAGGCAGATGGGCTGGGACGCCGTCACCATCATGGCGGTGCACAGCGAGAAGAACAAACCGCTCGAGGGAAGGCGGTTCACCGATATCGCCGCGGAGCAGGGCAGGCACCCGTTTGATGTGATGTGCGACCTCCTGATCGAGGAGGACGCCCGCGTACTGGTGTTCGAGTCAATGTCGGAGCCTGACGACGCTTTTACCGAAAAGTACACATACCCGGCGATCAAAGACCCCAACTCTATGATCGTGACGGACACCATCCTGCTCGGGATGGGCAAACCCTCATATCTGTTCTACGGGTGTTATCCGAAGTTCATCGGACGCTACGTTTTTGACAAGGGGCTCATCGAGCTGCCTGAAGCCATCCGCAGGTGCACCTCATTGCCAGCGGAGTGGTTCGGAATCGCGGACCGTGGGCTGATCAGAGAGGGGTACTTCGCGGACCTCCTGGTGATGCGTCCGGAAAGCTTTCGGACCGACGCGGTTTTTCGCGACCCCGAACGCTATCCCCAGGGCCTCGACATGGTCTTCATCAACGGGAAGGTTGCCCTTGACGGAGAAGACCTCCAGCTCGACCCGCTTCCTGGAAAGATCCTCCGCAAATAATCCCGCCTTCTCGAGCCTGCACTCTAGAAGAATAGGAAGACGGGTGGCTGGTGGCTGATGTCAGATGGAGAGGCTGCGCCAGGCGGAGCGATCGACCCTCCGGCGGCCGTTCATCGCATCAACGCTCAACATGCACGCGCCGGCACCGGACAGGACCGAGGAGGGAAGTGATATCCACATCCTGGTACCAGCGACCTCGAGCGGTATGCGGTGCTTGAGCAGGATGCTGTTTCGAGCCAACTTCATGCAGGTTGCATTACGACCGGCGACGTTGATGTCGTAGCGGTCCACGCGCTTGCCCCTGAAGACCCTCATCCTGAACGCGTACGTGAGGTCGGGCACGATGTTGCCCTGGGCCTGCAAGGCTACATATGTGCCTGTATCCCCAATGCAGAGTGAGATATCGCGGAGCTCACCTCCGGCAGGCGCGTTCATGCCGTCGTCAACCGGGTCCCTTTCCACCACGTACGGCATGTTGGGGAGAGTAAAGTCGGGCCTGCTTCGTCCGATGTGCTCGGGTTTTACCGATTCCGCCGTACCGAAAAGCTCGTTCCGTCGGATGAACGACCTGGCGGAGGAGTTTTCTATCATGAGGGGCACCTTGTACGACCGGATGGCGAGCTCTTTGACGTCTTCCTGGTGTCTGGTGAGAGGAACGCTCTTCCAGTTGGTCTCCAGGTGCTGCAGAGCGTAAGGAGCCGTCAGGTAATCGTACGGCGCGTACGATCTTGGCAAGGGGTAATCATGCCTGTGTACCAGGTATGTGTACTCGGCGCCCTTGTACCCGGACCGGATCATCACGTACCGGGTGAAGGCGTTTGCCGCCCAGTGGTCGTGATGCGCGTCGTTTTCGTCCGGGTACACGACGAAGTTTGGTTTGAAGCTCTCGAATATCGCGGTTAGGTTCTTCTCGAGATTCGCCCCGCAGCACGGTGCGCCTTTCTCGTAGGCGAAAGGATACGGCGAGTGATCTGCGCCGTTTCGGCCCATGTGCAGGTTGCCGTAATCCCAGTTCATGTCCCAGAGCGAGTTGAGACTGCCATCGGCATAGCCAAGGAAGATAACGTCACGAGGAGGCAGGCCGATGATCCTGAGGGCGTTGCGCGTTTCCCTGACGCGTTCCTCACCCATCAACCTGAAGTCACCCGGGGTAGGGCTGGGGCTCCTGCAATAAGCTCTCGCGGCTCCAGCGGAGGCGTCCCCCGTGGTGAGCACTGCGACCCTGACATCGATGCCCATCTTCAGCACGCGCTGGATCAGGCCCGCCGCCGCAAGTCCTTCGTCGTCCGGGTGGGGCGCAATGAACAGCATTCGCCCCCCGGACTGCTTCATGTCGAGTCTCGAGTACGCGAAAGCCTGTCGTGAGCCGAAAACCTGCGGCCCGGCGGGGACTACTGCGAGGAACGTAAGGACCAGCAGGGCTGTGAGTACGAGTATCGAACGCGACGTTTTCGGGCTCGCGGAATCTCTTTCCCCTGAGTTCCGGCCGCTCGTGCGGGTGTCTTTCTTGGCTTTCTTCAGTACGTTACCCATTTATAGAACAATCGTTTCGCCAGCTCCGCCGACCCGATATAGATTATAACAATTGCCAGAAGCCAGGGATAAAAATATGCCGGCACGGGAACGAAGCCGACAACTTTTCCGAGTGGCGTGTAAGGCAGCGCCAGGGTTGCCGCGCCGACCAGCAGCGTGGTCACGAAGAGGTATTTGCTGGGCCTGCTCTTGAAGAAGACGCGCCTCGTCCTGATTACCAGGACTATCATTGACGCGGAGATGACCGACTCGACGAACCAGCCCGTACGAAACTGCTTTGTAGTCGCGTGCAGGAGCAGTATCAACACCCCGAAAGTGGCGTAGTCGAAGATCGAGCTCAGCAGCCCGAATACCAGCATGAACCTCCTGATGAATTTTATATCCCACCGGCGTGGCTTCTGCGCCATCTCGGGGTCGACATTGTCGGTCGCGATCGTTATCTCGGGGAAATCCGTCATCAGGTTTGTGAGGAGCACCTGGCCCGGCAGCAGCGGCAGGAACTTGAGGAACAGCGAAGCGCCGGCCATGCTGAACATATTGCCGAAATTGGCGCTCGTCGCCATGAACACGTATTTGAGGGTATTGGCGAATGTAGTGCGGCCCTCGCGAACGCCGTTCGCCAGGACCCCGAGGTCCTTCTCCAAGAGGACGAAGTCCGCGGCTTCCTTGGCCACGTCGACAGCGCTGTCCACGGATATCCCCACGTCGGCGGCGTGCAGGGCCGGTGCGTCGTTGATGCCGTCTCCCATGTAGCCGACTACGTTTCCGGCCTTTATGAGAGCCCGGATGACGTTCTCTTTATGGCTCGGCTCCACTTCCGCGAAGATGTCCACGTTCTGGACCCTTCTGACGAGCGCCTCCGGTGACATCTTCTCGATGTCAGTGCCCGTGACGACCTGTGCGCTCGACAGGCCGACCTGCTCGCCGACGTGGGCGGCTACAAGATGATTGTCTCCAGTTATCACCTTGAGGCTCACTCCCAGGCCTCTGAGCTCCTTGATGGTCTCCACGATGTCTGCCTTGGGCGGGTCGGACAGGGAGAGGAGGCCGAGGAACGTCATGCCAGTCTCGTCGGCGGCAGTGATGTCCGCCTTGTCCGTCCGCTTGTATGCGACGCCCAGCGTGCGGAAGCCCTTGCCGCTGAGGTCCTGGAAGCACGCATCGATCTCGTCCGTGGCGCGCTCGAGTTCTACGATCCTGCCGTCGGGCTCTTCGGCACTCGAACAGACCTCGAGCACGGAACGCACCGCTCCCTTGGTTATCATCAGGTACCGCCCCGGGGCCTGCGGCGCGCCGCCTTGTCGGTCTCCGGCACCTGGTTCGCCCGCTTCGGAGTCGTCAGTGACAATGCTCAACCGCTTCCTGTTGAAATCGTAGGGGACCTCATCCACCTTCTTGTACGTGGAGACATCCGGGTTTTCGAGCTTTCTCATCGCGTCATCGATAGGGTTCGTGAATCCGGTTTCGAAAGAAGCGTTGACGCGCGCGAGAAGCAACGTCTTTGCGCATTCGCCCCCTCGGATGTCGAGCGCTTTGTCAAGCTGGACGATTCCCTCCGTCAGGGTGCCCGTCTTGTCGGAGCAGAAGACGTTCATGCTACCAAAGTTCTCGATCGAGGCCATGCGCTTTACGATCACCTTGTGGTCGGCCATGCGCCTCGCGCCCTTGGAGAGGTTTATGGTGATTATGGCGGGCAGGAGCTGCGGGGTAAGGCCGACGGCCAGGGCAAGTGAGAAGGTGAATGAGTCCAGCACCGGGCGCTTGAGGTACACGTTTATCGCGAAAATCGCGACGACGAGGAGGAGTGTGACCTCTCCCAGCAGGAATCCGAAATGTTTTATTCCCCGCTCGAACTCAGTCTCCGTGCTCTTCTCGGCCAGGCGCTCGGAGACTTTTCCGAACTCGGTGTTCTTGCCGGTCTTTACTGTCAGCACGCGTGCGTTTCCACTGACAACGTGCGTTCCCATGAAAGTGGAATTGGTCCGGCCGGCGAGCGGAGCCTCCGGTTGAACGACTTCGGTCGACTTCTCCACCGGGAACGTCTCGCCCGTCAGGCTCGCCTCATCGACGAAGAGGTCGTTCGATTCCAGGATCAGCGAATCCGCGGGAATGATGTCGCCCGCGTTGAGCACTACTACATCACCAGGCACGATGTCCTCGACGGAGATGCTCGCGGCCTTGCCCTCTCGGAGGACGTCCGCTTTTATCTCGACGATCGACATGAGTTTGTTGACGGCGTTCTCAGCGCCGCGCTCCTGCCAGAACCCCAGCAGGCCGCTGAAAAGAACGATAATCATGATTATTATCGCGTCCGGGCGATCGCCCACGAACATCGACAGGATTGCGGCGAAGATGAGGATTAGGATGATCGGGCTCTTGAACTGGGAGAACAACAGGCCGGCGGTGTTCCTGCGCTTCCTGGCCTGCAGGACATTGGGCCCGAAAGACGCCAGCCTGGTCTTGGCCTCCGACGAGCTCAACCCGTCGCGTGTCGTCTTTAGCTGCTCGAGGAGGGCCTCGGCTGATAAACTCCAGAATCTCGCTTTCTGATCAGTCATCCTGCTCTCGATCGGTAGTAAGACGTTCTAGATCTTCATTTGCCTCTTCTGCAAATAGCCCTCCCGACATTTTCCCTCACCCAAGAAGCGCAAACAGGGGTCAAACACAGTCTTGCGTTTTGCTTCTTGACCCGGGCCTGAGAGACCAGGCTCAAGTGACGGAGTTCCGAGGAATTCATCAGGATGAAGGGTTTGAGCCCTGCTGTTCTTGCTTGACGGGGGCGTAGTACTCGATCTTGTGAGCCGGGCGCTTGGAGATTATCACCCAGGAAGCCACCGACGCGCCCAATGCAACCGCGGAGACCGCGAGGAAAATGATGAGCGCCGCCTGGGCTCCGACGAATATCACCGAGAGGACCGCGGCGACGGTGACGGCCGACGATACACCGGAGGCCGACTTTGCGACCACTATCGACTTGTGGCGGGGGTCCGTGTCGTCTATCCAGACTACCGGTCGGGGAGCGTCACTTTCGGCGCATTCGGCGCAGATTTCTTCCTGGCTTTCAACGGGGATCATCTGTCCGCACCGGACACACGGCTTGAGCTTGTCTGGTGGGAGCGGAAGGCCATCGCCTTTGGAAGGTCGCTGAATGGAGCCGCACTTATCGCAAATCCTGCCGTAGGGGCCCAGGTTGTGCCCGCAGACTATGCACATATGGTCGCCGCGCGCTCGCGTCATGCTCCCCTCTCTTTCGATCAGCTCCAGTAAATCTACCGGAATTCTCGAGCCCTGCTTTGATACAAAACGCAGTGTATCGAACGATATTTATATCATATCATTCTGACCTCCGCTCTGATGTGCGTTTTTCACCGAGCGTGCTCGCCCCCGGTGACCCGTACGGCCAAAGGCAGTGAGTCGCAGGAAGTACCCTTACACAGTTATCGTAAAAGCCCGCAGGGTGAAAAAAGAGGCGGGATGTCCGTCCCGCCTCTTTCGCTTGCATTCGTATGACGCCGTGTGACTTCCGGGTGGTCTGAAAGCCTCACCCGGGCGCTGTGCATCCGTCATTCCATGAGGCTCGATACGTATATCGCGCTGCTCGCGGCCTGCTCCGTGCCAACACCCCTGGCGCCCGCGTCACACCCGACCAGGTACAGCCCCTCCACGGGGGTCTTGCAGCTTGGCTTGTGAACGCCCGTCTGCCCGACGCTCTGGGCCAGGCCTATGCACTCGCCCGTAGGCTTCCCGGTCAGCTCGCCTGTGTGACGGATGTGGGTGCGCATCTTCCACTGGATGTTCTTCTCCATCGCCGGGAAGAGCTCGAACAGCCTCTGCTCCCCACGGTCGAGTATGCGCTCGCACTGCTCGACTGTCTGGTCGCTGACAACAGTTGGGCCTGGAACTCCCATCATGATGAGCTGCTTCCCGAGCGGCGCGGCGTGACGGTCCCACTCGGACGGTATCGGCACGAAAAGGAACGGGTCGTTGGGAACTCCTCCCTGCTCGACGTAATCGAACATCGTGACAGGGTCAATGTTTGGAATGTTGAAGAAGCACGGTGCTTTTGCCTCTACAACATTACGCGAGAGGCCGTACTTGACCGTGATGAACGAGTAAGATTCCTTGAGTTCTCCCGCGTTCTTCACGTAGTCGACGGGGAAGGCGCCTTCACCCGTCATCTCGATAGTCCTCTTTATGCCGGCGTTTGATATCACAGCATCGGCCTTGTACTCGTTGCCGTCGGTGGTGACGACGCCCGTCGCGCTTCCATCTTCGAGGAGCACCTTCCCGACCTCGGCGCCCAGCACGAGCTTTCCCCCGTTCCTTGCGAACGAGCGCAGCCAGGAGTTGGGTATCTCGCGCGACCCGCCCCTGGGCACGCTCAGGTATTCCCTCTCGAACATGCTTGAAACGCACCACATCAGCTCAGCCGCGCTCGACATCGTGTAAGGAATGACCAGCAGGATCGTAGAGCAGACGGCGATGTTCTGGTGCAGCAGCTCGTTATCGGTTATGCCCGAGAGGAACTCGAAGGTAGTGAGCTCGTCGAGGTCACACATAAACCTGGTATCGCGCCTGACAATTTTCTTGAACGTCTTGATGAGCTCGCCCGCGCCGCCGCGCCTGGACGCACCGTGTAGCTCGTTGGAAGCCTTCTTGATCCTCGCGCGCGATGAGTCCGTGGCAACCGGGCCGTTTTTCTTGAGGTACGCGTATTCATTGACGGCGGATTTCAACATCTCGAGCTGGCCACGCGGGTCTTTCTGCGATTGGTAATACATCATGTCGAAACTTCCGCGCATGTGAAAGGCGCAGCCGGGGTTTCCTTTGAGCCATTCGAGGCCGCCTCCTACCATGCGGTTTATCTCTCCGTGAGGTCCGTTTGGCCCCATGGAGAACATGTGGACCCCCGAGTCGACTATGAAGCCGTCTTTTTCAAATCCCCAGCATTTTCCGCCGGCGAATGGGCTCCTCTCGAGCAGCACAACCTCGTGGCCTCTTGATTGCAGGATTGACGCCGCCCCGGCGCCTCCGATGCCCGACCCGATCACGACGATGTTCTTTCTCTCCACGTGTCTGCCCCCTTCTCACTTAAGGCACCCGCATTTACGAGACACGACGACGCGAATGCGCGGTACATATCCCGTACGTTGCCGCGGTTAAACGCCCGGAGTATATCAGATTGCTGCCCTCGGAAACGATCCGAGCCCATCAACCCTGTTGCGGTCCAATTCCTTGCTTGTCGGGCGGCGGGCTGTTATAGAATGATGTCGTTTTCGACGGTCATTGAGACACCGAGCGGCACCGCTCTTACCTGGCGTTCGCCGCGCTTCAAAGCGGGAAGGGAAGAACAGCATGAAGGTGATCGTTATTGGTGCGGGGGCCGCGGGACTTGCTGCGACTCATGCTCTGGCACAAGCCGGAGCCGACGTGACGACATTCGAGGCAAGTGCCCATGCCGGTGGGCGCGCCAGGTGCTACGAGAAAGATGGATTTATCTTTGATACGGGCGCCCAGTTCATGGTCAGCATGTGCGAGGCGCAGATCAGGCTCGCGAAAGAGCTCGGCCTCGGCGGCGAGATGATACCTTTCGACCTGAAGGTGGCGCTGTGGAGAAACGGCAAGGCCTATCCGCTGCCGTCACCCAGCCGCCCGACAAACATGCTGCGTGGAATTCCCGAACTCCTCAGGTTCAGGGGCTTGCCTTTCAAGGTATACCCACAGATGGCCAGGGTCGGCAACACCATGATGAAACGATTCATAAACGTCGACCTCAATGGTATGAACCCGACATGCCTGATCGACCTGGGCGACACGAGCGTCGAGCAGTTCGTGCTCCAGTACGGCGGTCCCGAGGCTCTAGACTGGGCAATGGCCCCGATCGCAGCGAGCCTGACGCTCGGTGAGGCCGACCAGGTCGGTATTTCGCACCTGATCTGCCTGATAGGTTTCTACAAGGGGCTCCAGCTCATGGAGAGGGGTATAGGGTCGCTGCCCGCCGCCCTCTACAAGAAGCACCAGAACGTTATAAAGCTCTCGACCCCGGTGAAAAAAGTGGTCATGGAAAACGGCGTAGTGAAGGGCGTCGAGACGGCGGACGGGTTCATGGAAGCTGACCACGTTGTATGCGCGACGACGGCGACAATGGCTAGAAAGATCATGCCGGATCTTCCCGACACGATCCGCAAGCCGCTCGAGACCGTGAGATACAGTTCGACCGCCCACGTGATGCTCGCCATGGAAAAGCGCCTTCTGCCCGAAGGGCTCTACGCCATTTCGCTGCCGCGGACCGCCGGGAGTTTCCTGCCGGCGCTCAACGAGTGCAGCGAGAAGTCGCCGTACCTCGCTCCCAAAGGCTGCGGGCTCTCGCACTGCGTTTCCTATGGCAGGTATTCTGAAGAGCTGATCGCGCTCCCGGACGCCGAGCTCGTCAAGCGAGTCACCGACGAGGTCAGGCGCTTCATCCCCACGGCTACGGATAAGCCCCTGATGGCGGAAGTGGTGCGATGGAAAGACGCCATATGCCTCGAGTCTCCAGGGCAGTTCCCCGCCATGTACGTCCTGAAGCGCAACAACATCAGAGACGTCAAGGGACTGCACCTGGCAGGCGAGTACATGTACCTGATCTCCTCAGTCGAGGGAGCCCTCAGGAGTGGTGAAGACGCCGCCGCATCCATCGTCGCGGAAGGCTAGGGTCGCAAGGGGGGCTCGGGGTACGTTTTTTCCTCGAGGTCCTCGCGGAATGAGCGATATCGGTCTGATGCAGGTCCGCTGCGGAGTTCGACGGAAAAAAGTACCCCTCGCCCTGCACTTAAGGAGAATATTTGTGGGGTAAGTATGGGATTTGATATTCTTGTTTGGGCAATTGAGGCAATTCGACCAGAGGCAGTGACCCGTGGTCTCAACAACGAAAGTCGTTCCGCGTAGAGAGGCGCTCAAGCGCCTTGGTTTTGGACGCGAGCTCGCTATCTATATCGCGTTCGGCATAGTGCCGGTCGTGGTGATCTCACTGGTGATGCTCATTCTATCGTGGTGGGAAGGCTGGCCGTTTCTCGTGTTCGTAGCTTTCATCGTCGCGTACGCGACGATACGATTCAGCCTGTTCCTCGGGCTGAGCCCGATCGAGTGGCTGCTTGTGGCCGTGCTGTTCCTCGGTGCCTACGTGGGTTCTTTTGTTTTTCTCCTCTATAGGGCTCATAGATACAGTCAAAACCCGCCACCCCCACCTCCTTTGAGAAAAGCTGAGGACGACCCGCAGTATCTCCCGAGGGGCCACTCGGTCGTTCTTGACTGGAGCGAACCCCACGGGTCCGGGGGCGGCAGTTAGGCCGTTCGGTGTTCCGCGGCACGAGTATTCCGGTATACTGCGTATTATTAGAGAATTGATACAACCCCGGAATTGATAGGAGCCGGCAGAGTATTCAATCAGCCCCCGTAGCTCAACTGGACAGAGCGATAGACTTCTAATCTATAGGTTGCAGGTTCGAGTCCTGCCGGGGGTGCCAACACTCCGTAAGACAATCACCAATAACCGCCGGCGGGACTCGAACCTGCAACCAACTCGCACTAGTGGGGTCACCGCGCGACTTAAGGAGCGTGGGGCCGAGTCCTGCCGGGGGTGCCAACACTCCGTAAGACAATCACCAATAACCGCCGGCGGG
>Ga0182021_10001313_pt1 | contig 28260 bp, 20 predicted proteins | sample 612E3MmetaG_FD_120493 | JGI IMG/M metagenome (GOLD analysis project Ga0182021, IMG submission 120493) | Permafrost microbial communities from Stordalen Mire, Sweden - 612E3M metaG (Illumina Assembly) | ecosystem: Environmental > Terrestrial > Soil > Wetlands > Permafrost | place: Sweden...
CGACTCGGCCACCATCACGTCGCGGGCGGTTCCCCGGACGCCTTTGGCAAAGCGATCGCAAAAACGAATCCCGAGAATTTGCCACCACGAGGAAACCAGCGCCAGCAGCGGCTTCACCGCGTTAGCCACAAAGTATCCGCCAACCACGATGGGCTTGCGGCGCGCAACCTTGTCGGTCACATAGCCCGAGAAAAGCTTGGCAAAAGAAGCCATACTTTCGGCAATGCCTTCAATCATTCCCAGTTGCGCAGGTCCGGCGCCAAGCGATGTGAGAAAGGCGGGCAGGACCCAATACGCCATTTCGCTGGCCGTGTCGTTGAGGAACGAGGTCAGGCCAAAGACGTAAACATTGCGCGGAGTGGATTCGGAAGTCGCTAGAGCCGGATCGTCCATGAGGGTTTATTTGAAAATAGCATGGGCGCGAAGGCAGAGGCAGAGAACAGCAATCTGCAAGCGGCGTAAGTTCGACCGTTTAGCGCCGTTGGCTCAGGGAAAGCTAAAAACGACCACCGTCAGCCCATGCTTCATCCAATCCAGACTGAGACCTAAGACCTGACACCTGACACCTGAGACCTGAGACCTGAGACCTGACACCTGACACCTGAGACCTCCCTCTTCCGCTGCATTCCAGTAGAATGAACGTACATGTCCGACCGCACCTTTACCCTCGATGAAGCGCATATGCTGTTGCCGATTCTGGAGTCGCTGCTCCGGCAGGGGATCAACGGCAAAAAGTTGATTGAAGACGTGGACGCCGAACTGCAGGAAACGGCGCACCGTGTTTTTCTTAACGGCGGCATGATGTTGAATGTGGTCCATCTGGCGCGGCGCAAGGCGGAGCGCGAGCGGGCGATTCGGCGCATTAAGGATGCTCTCGCGGAAATCGACGCGACCGGCGTGCAGGTGAAAGATCTAGACATCGGATTGCTCGATTTCCCCTGCAAGGTCGAAGGCGAGGTTCTGCTGTTGTGCTGGAAGCTGGGCGAGCCGACGATCGCGCATTGGCACGGAACCAGCGAAGGTTTCGCCGCCCGCAAGCCGATCGACGAGCGCATCGCGAACGCCGGGAAGAAGCGCGGGAAGTAGGGAGTCAGCTATCAGCTTTCAGTTGTCAGCTCTCAGTAGACCCGGATTCGTATCAAAGTTATTTCGTATCAGGGTATCGCTTTAGCGATACCGTACCTTCTACGAAACAGACCCCTTCAGGGGCTGGGCGGCGGGCGTCGATTTTTTCCGCAGCCGGTATGCCGAGAAGAAAACGCCGCGCAAGTTCCGGACGACGCCCCGTTCTTTATATTCGAGAACGCTTTCGGCACGACGGCGGGCAGTGTGGGCAAGGGGGACGACCCCTGCCATCCACTATCGGGGATCGAGCGGAGGCCGAGCGTTCTGCTAAAATCACGTTATCTGAGGCGGTCATTTATGTTGACTGGACGCAAACTGGCGTTGACGCTTGCTTTCACGGTTCTGGTTGCAGTGGCCTTTGGGGTCGGCTGCCGCGGATTCTTCGTCAACCCGACGATAACGGCCATTACGATTGGTCCGACCGGCGAGACCGTAGGACCCAGCGGTACCCTGCAATTCGTTGCTTCGGGCACGATGAGCGACGGGTCCCCCAACCAGATCGTGACGGACAAGTGCTATTGGAGTTCCACTAACTCGGCAGCAGGGTCAATTGGAGCGAATAATGGACTGTTCACTGCCGTCAGCACGAGCGAGCTTACCAACCCTCCGCAGGAGGCGACGATCTCGGCGGCTTATCAGGCACTCACACCGGCCACGGCGACGGTTTCGGTTTGCCCTGCCGTGACCAGCCTGACGATCACTGGCAGTCCGACTACGTTTACGCATGGGCAAGCCGTCCAGATCACATTCACGGCAACGGCAGTTTTCGCCACCGGCGGCGGCAACCAGCCAGTAACTAATGAGGTGACCTGGAACATCTCCGATACAACCGTTATTCCATCGATCACAGACGGCGTGGCGACGACTGGTACCGGCGCAACGATAGGAGAGGCTGCAACGATTACCGCAACCCTCTGCGGCGTCAACAGCAATAATTCGGTGACCATCACCGCTGAATAGCGTTCTCGGAGACGGGCCACCTTCGAGAGCTACTTTCCAGCGCCATCACGCCGCGCTATAGTAAAAGTCTGATCCCGTGAAGTTCATCCCAACATCTTTCCCGCGCACGATAGCGGTAGCGCTTTGCCTGGCGAGCGCGATTTTTTTTGCGGGCTGCAAGTCTCGCGGACGTGTGCTGGAGGTCGCCTACGTTTCTGGCGTCCAGGCCAACCTGCGCGACCACGTAGCGGCGGTGTATGAGAAAACCGGAGTGGTGAAGAACGGCGAGCGCGTCGAAGTGCTGGACCATGACCGCCACTTTGTCAAAGTGCGCACCGCAACCGGCGCCATGGGATGGGTGGAGCAGCGCTACCTCGTCAGCGAGGAAGTCTACGATCGGCTCCAGAAGCTGATCGCGGACAACGAAAATGATCCCGTGCAGGCGCAGGGCGCGACGCGCAACGACACCAATCTGCACGTCGAACCGGGACGCGATACCGAACATCTCTATCAGATTTCTTCCGGCGAAAAGTTGTCGCTGCTGAAGCGTGGCACGGCCGAGAAACCGGGCATAGTCGCGCCGCCGTCGCGCTCCGCCGCGCCGGGCAGCAATCCGCAAAACAAGAAAGAGCCCGTGCCGGTGATTGAGGATTGGTGGCTGGTGCGCGACTCCCACGAGCGCGTCGGATGGGTGTTGGGACGCATGATCGATCTCGACATCCCGCTCGAGGTTGCGCAATACGCGGAAGGCCAGAGGATCGTTGCGTTCTTCGTGCTCGATCAGGTTCAGGATGGCGACAAGAAAGTTGCGCAGTACTTGACCGTGGTCACCGAACCCAAGGATGGCCTGCCGTTTGACTTCAACCAGATTCGCGTCTTCACCTGGAACGTGAAGCGCCATCGCTATGAAACGGCCTATCGCGAGCGCATGGAAGGCGTCCTGCCGGTGACCGTTTCACAAGAGAACTTCGATAAGGAAGGCGTGCTGCCCGCGTTCGTGATTCGCGTGCAGGATGACGGTGGCAAGGTTACCGAGCGCAAATACAAACTCAACACGCCGATTGTGCGTCGAGTACTCGCGCCGGGAGAACAACCAGTGCGAGCGGTGAGCCGAAAAGGTGAGCGAAAAAGACGGTAAGACAAGAACCTAATAACAGCAGAATACGCAGCGAGTTCTTAGAAATTCTTTTCCCTGCGATCTTTGCGTTCTCTGCGGTCAAATCAACTGTAGAAATCCGCAATACTCTCGACCACCGGGTGTCCAAGTCGGTATTACCCCCCCGCAGGCAGAGGCGAAGGTTGAACCATCGAGTCATTCTGCGCGAAAAATAGCTCCGATAGAGGCAGGCCAACTGCCGTAAAGAACGTCAACGATCTCCCCGCACCTGTCTGGAATCTGTGCTTGATTCCGAAACTGCCTTTCGGAAGCCGAGGCCCAGATGTAAGCAGGAGCGAAACACTTAACCTAGATGCACGGCCGCGTGGCATGCGGTGCAAAGCGTTATTAAGTTCTCCTGTGAATCTGACCCCGAATGGCTGCGGAACTCCCTGTGGTGCACCTCGAGATTGGACATCGTGCCACAGGATTGACACCGCCAGCCGTCGCGACACAGGATTTGTTGGCGCAGATTTTCGTACGACAAGGGATCCAGCCGCGAGGGAGCAGCTTTGGGGCGAATCATTTCAGGACGCCTTCTCACGCAGGTTCTCCAGGAAGGCCTGCCGCTGTTCGCTGGGCAAGAACTTGTAGTAGCGCGAGATCGAGTTGAGCAGGATCTCCGGGTCACCATTGTCCAAATGCGCGCCGGCCAGGAAGTCAGCGCAGATCATCTCCAGACAGTAACCACGTGATTTGTCCGTGCCTAGCATTAGGGTTGCCGTCTCGATCGCCTGCTCGATCACCGGGATCTGGCTCTTGTAGACCTTGAAGTAGATCAGCTCCGACGGTTCCTCCTCCCTTCCCGTCAGCTCCTTCTCCACCTCCCGCCGGAAGTCCTCCTTCGGCAGCTCCCGGGCTTTGTGCAACCAGGTTGCACAATCGAAGTGCTGCCCGTCCCGGCGTGCGAGTTTGGCCAGCTCCAGCCCCTTCGTCCATCCCACTAGCTTCAGGTCCTTCCGCGCCTGCGGCGGTAGATGCTCGTGGATCGACATCAGGTAGTACGCCTTCCTTCGCGATTCCGGGAACCGCCTCGCCAGGAACTCGTCAAACGACTTCAGATTCTCCAGCCTCCAGTACTGTCCCGCCCGTACCTCGCACAAATACCTGCCCAGATCGACGAAGCGGGTGTCGCGCTCTGCCTCTTTCTGCCGTTCCCAGGCCAGGATCTCGTCGATCTTGGTGAGGACAAACAGTGCGCGCTTGCGATTGAGCCGGGGCGGCATTGGCGGATACCTAGTAAACAAGTTCGTCAAACAGACCAAGATCCACTCCTGGCTTGCGCACAAGTCCGGCTTCGACCAGGTCGGGCTTGTCGAGGCAGAGCCCGACGAAGGGGCAGGTTGTGCAAGGGTTTTGGGGAAAGCGGATGCCGCTGTGCGGCAGGAACAACCCCGACTCGATCCGTCGGACTGTGTCATCGACCAGGGTGGCGAACTCCTGGTGTTGCTCGTCAGAAATGGTGGCCCGGAGGTACTGCACTTCGACCAGCCGCTTGCGGACGAAAACAACCTGGGCGACTTCGTCGATGCCCGTCATCCACGAATAGCAAACGAGTTGCGGATCCAGGGCAGAAATGCCAGCCGGCTCTTCTGGATATCGGGCCGAGGTAGTCTTCCATTCCAGAACGCATGGCGTGCCGTCGAGTTCGCCAATGGCATCGACGTAAGCAACGAAATTGTTGCCAGAGACGAGTGTCCGATTGAACTGAATCTGCTGAGTGGAACGAGGGCGGCGAATGCGAACCCGGCCGTCCTGGGCAAAGCGCTCGAGCAACTGGATCCCTTGGTGCAGCATGCGGTCCCAGGTGTCATTGCCCGAGTAGGTCAGGCCCATGTCTTTGCACGGGCCCCACTGCTCGAACAGCACAGCCGCCGGGTCTTCCCGGCGAAACAGGGCGGCGACGGCCTGTTCGAAGGCTCGACCAAAGAGCATGGCTGCACGCGTGTCTTTCTCTTGCCAGCCGTCGAGGTAGCGGTGCCGATAACGGCGCGGACAGCTGAGATATTGGCTGATCTGGGTGTAGGAGTAGGTCATCGGGTCGCCTCCGAGGTGTCGGAACGAGAAGCACTCGATACCGGAGCCGATGACAGTTCTTCCCACTGGCTCGCCGGGGCGAAGCCGCCGAGGTTGATGAGCGAGATGCCGTTGATGACGGTGTGGCTGATCTTGACGACCCCGCGGAGTCCGGGCAAGGCCTTCTCATCGACCTGCTCATGGGCCAGAAGTTCCGGATCATAGAGAAAGTCCCGCAGGAACCAGCCCAGCTTCCAGATCGCCTTCTGGGTGCAGTAGAGCCGACCGACGATGGACTGCCCGGCTAGGGTGCGGGGCTCAAGGACAGAGAGTCGGAGAACGTAGAACGGCTTGTGGGCGTGCCAGCGAAACTGGGCGCCATCAACGCGGACCAGGAAGACCCCGTCAGGAATCTCCGGACGAGCATTTCGGACCGTTTCAGCGAGGCCAGGGACTTGGCGTTTCATGCGACCACCGCCTGCTTCGGGTGCGCGTAACTGTTGAGTTGGCAGACGAGCGCATTGCGGTCCTTTTCGGCCCAATCAGCCAGTTGCTGGACGAAGTTCTCAACCTGTTCACGGCTGGCATCTCGGAGCGTTTTCGTGCCGCAGAAGTCGACGGCATAGGCCTTTACAAGCTCGGGATCGAGCTTGTGCTGACGGATGATCTGGCAGAGACGGTCGCGGACTTTGGGGCCAATGCCGTTCCCATTGCCATTTGCGTTCTGTGGAGGAAGTTTTTCAGTCGGACTCGGAATGGTCCCGATTTCCTCGACCGAGCAGATGCCGATGCCGTAGGCTTTGCGCAGGGCGCGATTGACGGCCCGCGTCTCGGCCACGCGCATCTCAGCACCACGGACGAGCGACGAGACATTGGATGGGTCTGCGTCGCCGTAGCCAACAAAACCGGAGGAGCCTTTGGACGGGAAGACCGTTGCCTTAAGGACAAACCGATTCGCTCCCGAGTCGCACAGCGAATCGACGGCTTCAACATGAATGCCGCTGCATCTCTTGCGACGCGCCAGCCCGAGGAGGCCAGTGTGCGTGACGTACCAGCGACTATTAATGAATTGCAGCTCGCCGTTGCTCAGCGAGAAATTGAAATCGTTAGAGAGCGTTTCCAGTGACTTTGCCACTCGGGTTGGCAATGTGCCGCCCAATAGCTGCCGGGCGAGCCGTAGGTTTTCGCGCAGTGGATTGCTCTTTGGGGGTTTGCGGGGAGCACGTTCTTGACAGCGTTGCATGGAACCTCCGGTTTGTGATAGATCATGGTGATAACATACGATAACATATGATTCATTACGACGCAATCCAATTTTTGGTTGTCCCTAGGTTTCTGGCGCGGCTATAGTCGTTGTTGTGACAACGAAGAAGGGTTTCTTGGCGTTCCGAGTTTCACCGGACCTGAAGAACGATATTCAGGGAATCGCAGACAGCGAAGCGAGGAGCATTTCGCAAGTTTGCGAACTGCTCTTGTCTGAGGGTGTGCAGGCTTACAAGAAGGAAGGGCCCAAGTTCATGCAGCGCCTGGTTGCCAAGCAGAAGGCCAGGGTCAAGGACTCATGACCTAACCGCGGCCTGCGCCTGACCTTGGTAACTGCCTTCCACCCCTTTTGAAACAACTTCTCCTCGCTACTTCCGCTGCATGGACTCCAAATACCGGGTTAGATTTTCCAGCCGTACATTGCCCAAGTCCTGATCAAACTCGATGTCGTGGAAAATCGGCCCCCAAATGGGCATCTGCTTCGAGCCGTGTGCTGGCAGGAGATCGTCCGAGCCCAACATGATGGTGCTTCGCACATGAACGGCAGAAAATACGCCGCCATTTCGTCGCGAAAGCCTGGTGAGATCTGGGACTTTTCTTTTCAGCGCCTTGGACACCGGGCCATTGCCTCGCCCACCCGATCCGTGGCAAGCCGCACAATAATTTCGAAACACTCCGGCCCCGTCCACCGGAAGAATTGGCGGTTGTCGTTGGTCCTTTTCTTGTGAGGAGGCGAAGATACCCACCGCAACCACTGTGACTAGTAGCAGCATCGGAACTTGTCGACGCATTGTGGCCTCTAGCGAAATGCTTGGGCAATGCAACTCGTAACATTTAGCACCGCCCCTCCGCTTCGTGCAAGAGATCGGTCAGGTCAAAGTGCTTCGGGTCCACTCCAGTGGGGACATTCAGACTGAGCCGTCACAAAGCCCGGCCCCTCGCCATCGAGTGGCGGTTGGGCGAGATGCCCTCACCCTTTAGCGGGGCCGGGCCGCCAAATTGCAGTATTCAGTTCTTATTCCTCCTACACGATTAGTACAAGTTGGGGAGTGCTGGTGTCAGTGATTCTTGGCACCATCCAAGGTGATTCCGCTGGATCGCGGGCGGGACTGTGAGCGGACGGGTCGTTTCTCGGAGGTAGACCATTGGGGCAGCTGAGAGCCCTGCCCGGCGATGAGGAGCAAATTACGAAACGAAGCCAATAAGTCATTTGTTTTCAGTCTGCATGTACACAGGAGGCGCTCGAGAAAGTGCGGGGCGGCGGTTTAGCCGAAGTTTGCCAACTGCTTCTCAGGTGCATGATTTGCGAGTACGAGAGACCGAAAAGGTAAGCGGAGAAAACGGTAAGAATAAGAACCTTAACCGCAATCGCAGAGTACGCGGAGTTCTTAGAGATTTCCTCCGCACCTCTGCGAACTCCGCGGTTAAATCAAGAGTAAAAGTCCGCAATGCTCTCGACCACCCACCCGATCTCGGCCTCGGTCAACTCCGGGAACATCGGTAACGCCAGCACTTCCTGCGCGGCCTTTTCGGAGACCGGCATGTCTCCCGCCTTCAGCCCCAGGTAGGAAAAGACTGGCTGCAAGTGGAGCGGCAGCGGATAGTAGATTTCGGAACCAATTTTCCGGTCGGCGAGGAATTTGCGCAGATCGTCGCGGCGCTGGGCGCGAATCACATACTGATGAAACACATGTTTGGATTGCGGAGTGCGTGCAAGTAAACGTACAGGCGCACCATTTGGATCCGAAGTCTGGCTGGAAGTCAGCCCGGCCGCGGCCAACAGTTGGTCGTAGGTGGCGGCGTGCTTTTGGCGGCTGCGGTTCCATTCGACAATGTGGGTCAGTTTCACTCGCAGCACGGCTGCCTGAATGGCGTCCATGCGTCCATTCCAGCCAAATTCGTGATGGTAGTAGCGCCGGGGACTGCCATGGTTGCGGAGTTGCCGCATGTGCTCGGCCATTTCCGGACGGGTGGTGGTGACGATGCCCGCGTCTCCGTAGGCGCTCAGGTTCTTGGTGGGGTAGAAACTGAAGGCGGCTGTAACGCCGAGCGAGCCCGCGCCGCGCCCGCGCCACTCAGCGCCGATTGCCTGGGCGGCGTCCTCCACAATTGCGACTTCGAATTCGTGCGCGATTCGGTCGAATGCGTCCATGTCGGCGCACTGGCCGTAAAGATGCACGGGAAGAATCGCGCGAAGATTTGCGGGCTGTTTTGTGCGGAGTTGCCGAGCGACCAGCGCCGCATCGAGATTCAGGGTGCCGGGATCAACGTCCACGAAAACGGGCGTCGCGCCCGCCCGCACGATAGCGCTGGCTGAGGCAAAGAAGCTGAATGCGGTGGTGATGACCGAGTCCCCGGGCTTTACGCCGGCGGCGACCAGCGCCAACCATAGGGCCTCCGTTCCCGACGCGCAACCGACAGCGCCAGCCGCTCCCGTCAGCGCCGCAATTTCATGCTCGAGCGCTTCGACCTCGGGACCGAGAATGAAGCTTTGCGAATCGCATACGCGCGCGATCGCGGCCAACACATCTTCGCGGATGCCATCGTACTGGCGGCGCAAGTCAAGCAGCGGAACCGACTCGGGCAATTTCACTTGAACGAGATTCTAGCAGGGCGCATTCCTTCTGGGGATTTTGCGTCCCCAGCAGTTGTCTTCAAGAAGGTCAAATTCTGAAGCAACCACAGAGAGCACAGAGGACACAGAGATTCTTCAGGGCGTGGGCTTGCGCGTGGCGATCTGCGGCGGCTGCCGCCGGGGGGCAGCACCGGCGAGATGCTTTTGCCAGACTTTCAAAGCATTCTAGATCGGTTCGCGGGAAATCAAGAATCTGCGGAGAAGTTCAGTCTTGAGGCGGGGCGATTCTAAGCGTAATAATACTGTTTTTCATAACTATGTCGAGCAGCAACTCCCGATTTTGGTAGACCAGGCTCAGTGTCAATTGTAAGTAGCTGAATGTAAAAGAAATAATGGAAATTCGTTTTGGCACCACAGGTGCTGTTTTAACCGGGTTGTGATGGAAGGTAATGGCGTCCCTAATTCTAGCGTTTAGTTGCTGTTCAAGGAAAACATCTTGTCCACAGAGTTTAGGCCTTCTAGGAGAGAGATCATTATGAGAAATGAATCTGGTTTTAGGGTAGTGGCTCGAGTCATCGCGCTGGTTCTTGCGGTGCTCGGCCTGAGCGTCATGGTGTTCGGCCAGGCAGAGACCGGAAAGATTACTGGAACGGTCTCGGACGCTACGAGTGCGGTCGTCACCGCAGCAAAAATTACAGTTAAGAATACTGGCACGAACCTGACGAGAGAAGCCACGACTTCCAGCGCCGGCGAGTACACAATCACCAACCTTCCGGCTGGCAGCTACGTGGTAACCGTGAGCGCCGCAGGATTTTCCGACTTCAGGAAGTCGGCCGAAGTGACCGTCGGTTCGACGTCTCTGGTTGATGCGCGCCTTGTGGTGGGCGCCACCGGGACGGTTCTGGAGGTCGTGGGACAGGCGGGGGGTACGGAAGTTGACACTGAGACGCAAACCCTCGGTTCGACGATTACCCCGAGCCAGGTGATGAATCTGCCCAGTTTGACCCGAAACCCTTACGACTTTGTGTCGACCTCGGGCAACGTCAGCGAAGGCGACAACGGCAACCGCGGTGTGGGTGTCTCGATCAACGGGCAGCGGTCTGCTTCCACCAACATCCTGCTCGACGGAGCGGAGAACGTAGATCTTTTCACCGCGGGCGTCGGCCAGCAGGTGCCGCTCGACTCCGTGCAGGAGTTCAAGCTGAGCACCAGCAATTTCACGGCGGACTATGGCCGTGCCTCGGGCGGCGTGGTGAACGTATCCACGAAGTCGGGAACCAATGCGTTCCACGGTTCGGCGTATGAATACAATCGTGTGTCGGCGCTGGCTGCGCCCACCTATCAAACCGACGCGGTGAACTACGCCAACCAGCAACAAGGACTGCCGAATGTTTCGAATTCGGGTTTTGTTCGCAACCAGTTTGGCTACTCCTTCGGCGGACCAGTGGTCAAGAACAAGCTTTTCTTCTTCTCGAATACGGAATGGACTCGCGTGCGCAGCAGCGCGAACAATTCCGCTTATGTTTTCACTAAAGATTTCATTGACCAGACTTCCTCACTCACGCAGCAGTTTTGGAGTGCTTACGGCAAACTCTCGGGCGGAGTCAGTAATATTGGCGTACCGATCACGGCCAGTCAACTCACGGATGGCACAAGCGTCAGCGGCTACCAAGTTAATCCCGCGACCTGTCCCCAAAATAGCCACGGTGTTCCGCAGTGTTATTCACCATTGTTCGTTGCACTCGCCACCGAAAACCCAACCCTGCCGGTGCTGCAGTTGGTCAACATCTCCGTCCCGACCGATGCCGGCGCAGGCCCGCCCCAGAATTCCTACTCCTCGGTCAATCGCGTGGATTTCAATCTGACCGATAAGACAACGCTCTGGGGACGGTACGCAATCCAGAATGAGATCGACTTTCCGGGCTACGTTGCCTACAGTCCCTACAACGGCTACAACACGGGCCAGAACATCCGTAATCAGAACATTTTGATTAACCTGACGCACATTTTTAGTCCAACGATCGTAAACCAGGCGAAGGTATCGTATAACCGATTGAACAACCTTCAGCCGCTGGGCGCGCAGCCGCCTTCGCCGTCGCTCTACATGGCGGGTTCAGTACCGACGCCGAATAATTACAGCGTCTATCTGCCCGGTTATCTGCCGTACTCGCAAAGCAATGCAATTCCTTTCGGCGGCCCGCAGAATCTCTATCAGTTCTCGGACCAGTTGAGCATCACGAAGGGAAAGCATTCGTTCAGCCTGGGCGGAGAATACATCCAGACGCGCGACAACCGAATCTTCGGAGCCTACGAAGAAGGCATTGCGGATCTGGCGAGAAGCGCGGCAGGAAAACAGGCGACGGTTACAAGTTTAGCCGCTCCTTCCTCACTTGACCAACTCCTGAGCGGCACGATCTACAGCTACCAGGTCGCCATCGATCCCGCTGGCACGTACCCGTGCCAAACTGACATAACCTCGGACACGCCGATCAACCCGGCGAACTGTACCTTGAATCTGCCCGTCGGCCTGCCCGATTTCGGCCGTAACAACCACTTCAATGACGGCGCAGCTTACGGAACGGATTCCTGGAAAATAAGACCGCGTTTGACTTTAAGCCTGGGTCTGCGGTGGGAGTATTTCGGCGTGCAGCACAACGCCAACACGGCGCTCGACTCCAACTTCTATTACCCGGGAACGCTCTCTCCGGCTAGCGTGCGCGCCGGCGTCGTGAGCCCCGCTCCCGCCAGCCCGATCGGTGCGTTGTGGAAGCAGTCTAAAAAGAATTTCGGTCCCCGCATTGGCTTTGCCTACGATGTGTTCGGGAACGGGAAGACGGCGATCCGTGGCGGATATGGCATCAGCTACGAGCGCAACTTCGGCAACGTGACCTTTAACGTAATACAAAACCCGCCCAACTACGCGGTTGTGTCCCTGGCAAGCTCGGCTGGATACGATCTTCCGACGAACAATCTTGGTCCGTTCGCGGGCACCGGAACAAAGGTCCTTCCCGCCGTCACACTGCGCGGAGTGGATCCCAACATCAAGACCGCGTATGCCAGTTTCTTCTCGCTGGCCCTGGAGCATGAATTAGTCCGGAATACGGTGTTTGCGGTGGAATACTCTGGCTCGCGCGGCATCCACCAGTACTCGATTACGAATGTCAACCGCTACTGGGGCGGACCCACTTATAATGGCGACCCCATCGTAGATGGCAGTAATGTGATCAATGACTACCAGGCGGTCCGCACAAACACCACGTATGGGAACATCAACTTCCGCGGATCCAATGGCGACAGTTGGTACCACGGAGTGAATTTCCGGCTGCAGTCCAGCAATTTCCAGTCCAAAGGGTTGCAGTTTACGTTTAACTACACCTGGGCCCATTCCGAGGACGACCTGAGTTCCACGTTCACCGAAACGCAATCCGGTGAAGCGCAAGGCAGCCTGGGTTTCCTCGACTGGCAGCATCCGCGTTTCGACAAAGGCTCCTCCGACTACGATATACGCAATCGCGTGGCGTTTAGCGCGGTCTATACACCGACCTACCTTGGGCACTTCCAGCGCAAGGCGGTCCAGGCCGTGGCCGGGGGCTGGTCGATTGCGCCAATTTGGACCTGGCACTCAGGCACGCCATTTACCATGTACGATTGCGGGTACGCCTATGGGATCTGTTCCCGTCAGTTGAACACCGGGGGCTCGGCAAGTTATTCGAGCATTACTCCCGTCGATCCTATTGGTTCTCCAAATACCTTCTCGTACTTTACGCCTCTTCCGTACACCCCCTATCAGGCCACAGTGGACGGAAATGTGGTGGGCGGTGGTACGACGGACGTTCCCAGTTGCACCGCCGGAGTGTGCGCGTTTCCGTCGAACATGCTGGGCCGCAACACTTATCGGGTGCCCAATTACTACAGCCTCAACCTGGGCATCTACAAAACCTTCAAGCTGACCGAGCGTATGGGATTGCAACTGCGCGGTGAGGCTTACAACCTTTTCAACCACAGCAACTACTTCCTGAACTATGGAGGCACGGACTCGGAGTACGGATCTCCCGTAACCGTGCAAAAAGGCTACAATCCTTCAACCGCTGTTTACGAGCGCCGCAACCTGCAGCTTGCTCTGCGCTTAACGTTCTAACTCTGCTGCCAAGTGCAGCAATCAGGGAGCCGAAATCGGCTCCCTTTTTTGCTGCTAACGTCAAATGCATGTGCGAAGCAGACACACTAGTTGGGCGAGTGTTGGTACCAAATGATGTGATCGCCGTCGGCGGCGTTGTCCGAATACGCAGTGCTGGAATGGCCTAACAGCTTCATCTGCAGGGTCGGAACTTCCGGCATACCATTGTTGTTCCGATTATAGGCACGCAAAGTGGGATATCGCCCAAACCGCCGATGATAGACTTTCGGTATTCCATGTTTCTGCCCCGCGGATGGTTGTGCGCACTATGTCTGGTGGCGAGCGCAAGCGCGGGCCCGTCTGTGTCTCAGCCCGCCAATGTCATTCTGATCACGCTGGATACGGTTCGCGCCGACCGCATGGGTTTCCTAGGCGCACACGGCGGGCTGACGCCGAACCTCGATGCCTTAGCTCGCCAGTCCATAGTGTTCACCCAGGCCTACTCCCAAGTTCCCTTGACTGCTCCATCGCACGCCACCATTCTTACGGGTACTTATCCGCAGTTCCACCAGATCAACGATTTCGGCGTGCCACTGGCGGAAGATCTGCCCTTTGCTCCATCGATCTTTCGCCACAACGGATATCATACGGCGGCATTTATCGGTTCTCTGATCCTCGACCCGGTCGCGGGGTCAGCCCCCGGCTTTGATCGGGGATTTGACACCTACGATGCCGGTTTCCACCGGCGACGACCGGGGGAAGACCGCTACCAGGCAATTGAACGGCGCGGTGATGAGGTCGTAACTCACGCTGTCGCTTGGCTGACCGTCCACCAGAAAGGGCCGTTCTTTATGTGGGTGCATCTTTACGATGCCCACGACCCCTACGATCCTCCCGAACCATATAAGACCCGGTACGCTTCCAAGCCTTACGACGGCGAGATTGCTTATGTCGATGCTGTGGTGGGTAAATTCCTGAACCAGTTACGTATGCGGGGATTTTATGATGGCGCGGTCATTGCCGTAATGGCCGATCATGGCGAGGCCCTGGGGGATCACGGAGAGACCACGCACGGAATCTTCCTCTACGATGAAACGATTCGTGTGCCACTGCTTTTCAAGCTGCCGCGACAGCGTTCAGCCGGAATAAGAATTGATGGTCGCGTCGAACTGGTCGATGTGCTGCCGACCATCCTGCAAGCGGTGGGAATTGAGGTTCCGCATGACGTGCAAGGGGAATCTCTTCTGGCCATGTTCAAGCCGATGTTGAGGAAGGCCAATCTCGCGAGCCCGCCAGAGACACGCACGGCTCCCAAAACATCGCGTGATCGCCCGGCCTACGCCGAAAGCGAGTATGCGCAGCGCAGCTTTGGATGGAGTTCCCTGCGGGCGCTGCGAACCGGAAAGTATCTCTTCATCGAGGCACCGCGCGAAGAGCTCTACGACCAATCACTGGATCCGCAGGCGGAACACAATTTATCCACTACGTCCTCGGCAGTCACCAGCACGCTGGCCAGCCAACTCAATGCGTTCCGGCAGAGAACCAGTAGTGCAAGAGAAGCGCCGCTAGTGAGCATGGATCCAGAACTTCAGGAAAGATTAAGTGCCCTGGGATATGTAGCATCCAGTGGCAACTCTCCGGCCATGACTGGTAGCAGGGACATTAGCGCCGATCCCAAGGACAAGATCGAGATTGCAAATTCGCTGCACAGGGTCGAGGTCCTGAAAGAAGAAATGCACTTCCAGGAGGAGGTACCCCTACTGGAGCAAGTGATCACGAAGGAACCTAACCTTCCGATTACCTTTCTGGAACTGGGTACAGCACTGATTTGGCTTCAGAAGTACGAGGAGGCGTTGCCGGTATTGCGTAAAGCGGTAAGAATGCGCCCGGACTTGATCATGCCCCGATACCAATTGGGATCGGCGCTTTTCGAGACGGGAGAGTTCGCGGCGGCGGTAGTCCAATTTGAGACCACTGTGGCTCGCTCTCCGAACTGGACGGAAGCGCGCTTCTCGCTCGCGACAGCTTATGCGCGAGTGGACCGTCTGCCAGAGGCCATCCAGGAATATAAAGAAGTGATCAAACTAGCGCCGGACCACTACGGCGCACATCTGCTGCTGGGGCGAGCCTTGGCTCTGTCGGGAAACCCCGCGGCCGCTGTACCGAACCTCCTGAAAGCGGGGGAATTGCGTCCTACATCGCCTGAGCCACACTCGTTTCTTGCCGACGCGTACCTGCAATTGGGACAAGAGGCGGACGCAGCACGGGAGCGAGCCGCCGCTCAGCAACTGAAAGAGAGCGTGAAACACTGAAGGGAAGCGCGAGCTGTGTCTCGATGGCTGGACCCTAGCGCCAGGAGCGTATCATTACTATCGACCCTAGGAAAGGTGGAGCGATGAGTCCGAAGACGAAGAGCTTGTTTTTCTCCTTGTTGTTGTTCCTGTTCGTGCCAATGGCTCGAAGCGAAGACAAGAACCAAGCAGCGACCACATTCACTGCTCGCACAGAAATGGTGTTGGTCCCGGTTGTAGTCACCGAGAAGTCAGGTGTCCACTCGGCGGGACTGAGCAAGGGTGATTTCGAAATTCTGGAAAATGGGAAAGGGAAACCGATCGCCACGTTCGAGGAAATCAAGAGCACGACGAATCGGCCTGCACACGTAGCCAACGCGCGGGGTGTTTACAGCAATGCTCTCAGCGCCGATGCCAGCCCTAAGCGTCTGACCATTTTCGCGCTCGATTTGGTAAACACTCCCTTCATGGACCAAGCCTACGCGCGCCAGCAACTCATTAAGTTCCTGGCGAGCCGCGTCTCCAGCCAGGAGCCGATCGCTCTGGTCGCGATCAAAGGCAACGGGATTAAAGTGCTGCACGATTTTACTTCCGACCCGGCAGTACTGGTTCAGGCATTAAGACGGGTTTCCGGGGAAATTCCCGCGCTGAACGGAACCATCGCTGGCGATGATGTGGCCGCGGAAACTGACGCCCTGAGCAGCTTTGCGGGTGAGAACGGCGAATATGTGGCGTTGGCCGAGCGGCAGGCAATCACCGTGACGCTGGAGTCGTTTCAGCATGTCGCAGAGGCGTATGCCGGTGTTCCGGGCCGAAAATCGTTAATCTGGGCCACCGCGGCTTTTCCTTTTGCCTTAGACCCCGTAAGCGGGACGATTATGTTGCCCCATGTCTTCTCCCAAGGCAGCACCACGATAGCAGGCGGAGGCATGGATCGCACGATGTCCCGCAGTGGCGAGATGGCTCCCTTGCCCGACAATACTCAGGTGCGCGTCGCGGATGATTTGAAATCCCTGGAACCGCTGTACCAGCGCACCCTCCAAATGCTCAACGATGCCGGCATCTCCGTCTATCCAGTGGATGCCCGCGGCTTGATGGTTTTTTTCCCGGGAGCCAATGTAAGCCAGATCCAGGGACTAGGATCCGTCAAACAAGCCATCTTCGAGGCAACGCGCGACACCATGGTTGGTTTCGCGGACATGACAGGAGGCAAAGCCTTTTACAACCGCAACGATTTGGACATTGCTTTTCAAAAGGCGGCCGACGATTCCTCCACTTACTACATGCTGGGCTATTACCTGGACAAGAATGCCAAACCCGGGTGGCACAAGTTACAAGTCAAAGTGAGACGGGGAGGGACGGAGGTACGTGCCCGGAACGGTTTTTTTGTAACCGACGCCAAGAAAGTGGACAACCGCAAAATGGATATCAGTCTTGCGCTGGTTTCCCCACTGGACTATACGGGAGTGCCGCTCAGCGTGCGCTGGACCAGCTTGCAAGCAGCCGGGGCCAAGAAGAAAATCCATTTTCAGATCACCCTGCCCCCAAATGCCAACATAGTAGACACTACGAACAATAATTTTGTGAGTTTAGAATTTGTCGCCGTAGTGCGGACACCCAGTGGCGATCCGGCCGACCAGTTCTCCCAGCACGTCGAAACGAATTTTAAGCCGGATAGCTTGCAGTCTTTCCAAAAGGACGGTCTGAACTACGGCAACGATGTGATTGTGCCCCCCGGAGAATATTCCGTGCGCTTTGTCGTGCGGAACAATGTGGATGGACGGATGGGTAGCGTGATGGCTTCGTTGCGGGTGGCGCCTTAGACTGCGGAGCGTCACCTCAGCCATCATCCTTTCACGCGGGAGTACGCCCTGCTTGGCTATCGTCGAAGGCGTCACTGAATAAACGAGCCTTCGCCGTCGGGGAGGGAGGGCACCTTCAGTTCGAGCGCCAGCGCTCTGATTGAATGCCCCACTGAAATGCACGTTCGGTTTCCTACTTTTCTGTTCTGTCCCGCTGCCGTTTCGCGTCCGCGGCGCGCCCGGTGTGTTCGTAGGCTTCGGCGAGGGAGAGGTGTGCCGGGGCGAAGGCAGGCAGGCGGCCAGTGGCGATTTCGAGGTGGATGATCGCGGTCTTGAAGTCACCGGATTTTAGCAGGCATGCACCGATTTCGTAGTTCGCCCAGGCGGAGTCGGGCTGGAGTTCGATCGCTTTGTGCAGATGCTTGGCCGCCTCGGCGTATTGCCCTTTCCGGGCCAGCGCCGCTCCGAGCGTGTACTGCGCCAGGTAGAGGTTGGGATCGGCGGAGACGATGGGCTCGAGCGCGGCAATGGCGCGGGCGATGGCTAGGTCTGGCTTCGACTGGTCGCGAGCCGCTGCTGCAATCACCGTGTTGGCGGTCGCTATTTTGTCTTTGGGATCCGTTCCTGCAACCGTCGTGGCAGAGCTCGACGACTTTTGCAGTCCGACGTAGCCGAGCGACGCCAGTTTCTGCATCTCGGAAGAGTTCAACTCCGTGGAAGACTTACCAGCCTCGCCGTTGAGACGGTGATCGAAATTATCGAGCTGCGCGGCCATCGTGTCGAGTGTCGCCTTCGAACTCTGGGCCAGGTTGTGGGCTGCGCCCGGGTCCGCGGTTAGGTCGTAGAGTTCGGGCTTGGGGGCACGGATGTAGAGATACTTGCCGGCACGCCAGGATTCGAGAGGACTCCAGCCGAATCCGCGCTGCGGCAGATCGGCGCGGGAATACACGGGCTGATCGCCACTGCTGCTGGACTTCGATTTTGCGATGCGTAACAACGACTGTCCCGGCAGTCGCGAGGGAACCGGGATCGCGGCGATTTCAAGCAGAGTAGGAGCGATGTCGACCAGCCTTACCTTGGCGGCTACCCGGGCGGGCTTCACGGCGGACTGGCCTTCGGGGAGTTTTATGAGCAGCGGGACGTGAATGGTTTCGTCGTAGAGAAAGATGCCGTGTGTGTCTTCACCGTGAGCACCCAGGCTCTCGCCGTGATCGGCGGCGACGATCACCGCGGTGTTTTCGTAGATCTTCCGCTGCTGCAACGCGCCGATTAACTTGCCGACGGCGGCGTCGGCAGCGGTGACGGCGGAGTTGTAGGAAGTGCGGGGCGAGCGCGCGTCACTGACGTGAACCCAGAGAAAAAACTGCGCTTGCGCATTGTGGTCGAGCCATGCGACGGCGCGAGCGACAACTTGGTCTCCACGGCGCTCGATTACGGGGGGATGCGAGTCGCCGGGGATCGCGGGCCGAAAGCCAGCGTCATAAGTTTGGAAGCCGCGGTCGAAACCTTGTGCCAGCCCGTTCTGCGGGTCAAGATCGATGGAGCCCACAAATGCGGCGGTGCGATAGGCTTGCGTCTTCAGCAACTCTGGGAGATAAGCCAGGGATGAGGGAAGTGTGCCGCCGATCTCGCTCATGCCGGTGCTTTGCGGGTAGGCTCCGGACAGAATGGTGGCGTGCGAAACGACGCTGCCCACCGCCTGGGCGTAGGCATGCTCGAAGACGATGCTGTCTCCGGCGAGACGATCGAGGTTGGGAGTAAGCCCACCCTTGGCGCCGAGGAAGCCCATGCGGTCGGCGCGCGCGGAGTCGAGGGTGATCAGCACCAGGTTGGGTTTGGATGCGGCAGCGGCGAAAGAGAAGCTAAGAAGGATCAGACTCACGCCGGCAAAGAGTTTCCGGGTCATGACAGTAAGTGTAAAGTACAATCTGTGGACCTGCTCCTCGGGATCTCCAGTCTTGTGATGACGTCCTGATCACGGCCCATGGCTAGCGGGCCAGGTTCAGTGCCGGCTCCGTGAAACTGGATCATATTTACAAATCACACTTGCAGACCTATTTAAAGTGACCGCGTCCTTCAGAAAATGTCTTCGTGTGGTGTGCCTGCTGGCCTTGTGCGGAGCGGGCTTGAGCCTGCTTGTCTCCTGCCATCGTGCGCGGGGCGGAGCGCTTCAGTCCAGAAGGCTGATCATCCTCGGTATCGACGGGCTCGATCCGGACCTGCTCACGAAATTCATGGCGGAGGGCAAGATGCCGAACTTCGCGCGGTTGGCTGAGCAGGGGGCGTTCCGGCGTTTGACGACCAGCATCCCGCCGCAAAGCCCGGTGGCATGGTCGGACCTGATCACGGGAATGAACGCCGGCGGGCACGGGATATTTGATTTCATCCATCGCGATCCGAAGAATTTTCAACTCTATTTTTCGACGTCGAAGGTCGAAGGCCCAAAGCACAGCCTTCATATCGGGAGTTGGGTGATTCCGCTGGGCAGCGGTTCCGCGGAGCAGTTGCGGCACGGCAAGGCCTTCTGGGAGATTCTCGACGAACACGGCGTGCCCAATTACGTTTACCGTATTCCGGCGAATTTTCCGCCGATCGCGGCAAAAGGGAAGACTCTTTCCGGCATGGGCACGCCCGATCTGCGCGGCACGTACGGCACGTTTACTTTCTACACCGACGATCCCACTGCGGCGGTGGGAGCGGTCGAGGGTGGGGAAGTGGTGCAGGTTGAAGTGAAGAACAATCGCGTCGCGACCAATCTGATTGGACCGGACAACACATTTCGCAAGAACTCGCCTCCTGCTACCGAGCCGTTCACCGTTGACGTGGACCCGCTGGAACCGGTGGCGCGCATCGGATTGCAGGACCGGCAGTTCGTTCTGAAAGAGGGCGAGTGGAGTGGATGGGTTCCGGTGGAATTTCAGCTCATGCCGGTAATCGGCAATGTAAAAGGGATCTGCCGCTTTTATCTCAAGCAGACTCATCCACGCTTTCAGCTGTATGTATCGCCTATCAACATTGATCCGGAAAATCCCGCGCTGCCCATATCCACGCCATCGAGTTACGCGAGCGATTTGGCGAAACAAATCGGCGAATTCCACACGCAAGGCATTGCCGAAGACACGAAGGCGCTGACTGCCGGCGTGCTCGACGATAAAGAATTTCTGGAACAATCGCACACCGTGCTTGCGGAACATCGGCGCGCGTTCGATGTTGAGTTTCCCAAATTTAACGACGGACTGTTCTTCTTCTATTTTTCGAGCCTCGATTTGAATGCGCACATGATGTGGCGGCTGACCGATCCGCAGAGTCCCGCGTACGATGCCGCGCTGGCGGCCCAGTACGGTTCGTCGCTGGAGGAGTTTTACCAGCAGATCGATCAGGTGCTGGGCGAAGTGATGCCGAAGGTCGATGACAATACCACGCTGCTTGTGCTTTCGGACCATGGATTCGCTCCCTACCGGCGCTCGTTCAATCTGAATACGTGGTTGCTGAACAACGGCTACATCACTCGGAAAGAAGGCACCAGTGGCGATTCAAACGAGCCCTTCTCTGATGTGGATTGGAGCCGCACACGCGCCTACGGGTTGGGTTTGAACGGACTTTACCTGAATATTCGTGGACGCGAGCGCGAGGGCGTTGTCGAGTCTGGCGCGCAGGCCGACGCGCTGCTGCGGGAAATCCGGCAGAAGCTTTTGGAGGTTCGCGATCCGAAAGGTGGCGCTCAGGTGATTACGCGAATCGATTTCGCGAGCGATGCCTACCAGGGCCCGTACGCGCGCTCGGGTCCGGATGCGCTGGTCGGCTACAACCGCGGGTATCGCGCCGGATGGAAAACGATTCTCGGCGCGTTTCCCGCGGACGTGCTTGAGGACAACACGAACGCGTGGAGCGGCGACCATTGCATAGACTTCACGAAAGTGCCGGGAGTGCTGTTGAGCAACCGCAAGATTGCAGCGCAAGCTCCGGTGCTAACCGATATCGCGCCCACGATTCTGTCAGAATTCGGAATCGCGAAAACGAAGGATATGATGGGACAGTCGGTGTTTCATCCGCGCTAGCCGCCGTGGCGAAAGGTGGCCGCCGACTGCACGATCGACACCTTGCTAGGATTGTCATCCCGAGCGAAGCGAGGGACCTGTAGTTCGCAGCAAAATGCAGGTCCCTCGCTTCGCTCGGGATGACAAAATTCAGAGAGTGAGCTAGACGCTCGAATCGCGAAACGGGAGAAACCATGTTTGGTTCACACAAAGTGAAAATCGAAGGCGAACTGCTGGAGAAGGTCAAGCAGTGTTCGGATGCCGCGGGATACGAATCGATCGACGAATTCGTAGTCCACCTGCTGGAAAAAGAAACCAGGAAAATCCTGCCAGACGAGAGCGGCGCGTCGAAAGAGGACATACAGAAACGCCTGCGCGGATTAGGGTACATCGAGTAGCTTGACTGTTCTCTCCAATCCGATGGGTCGCGTCGTAGCAATCGCGGGGTTCAATCTTTCTCTGTTGACCAGTCCGCTGGCGATTGTGATCGTCCTGTCGCTAGTCGTCGGATTGCTGATGGTCGTCGTGTTTGGACACACCTCGGATCAGAAAGCCATCGGCATTGCGAAAGATCAATTGAAGGCTCATTTGCTGGCTGTCCGCTTGTATCGGGATCAGATTCCGGTGGTGATGGGCTCGTACGGCAAGATTCTACGCGGCACCGGGCGCTACCTGAAACTCGCATTCAAGCCGCTGCTGTACGTCATCATTCCTATTATCTTGCTGATGGTGCAGGTCGATCGTTACCTGGGCCAAACGCCCATCCCAACGAACGCGCCCTTCTTGCTGACGGTCCATACGACGTCAAGCGACGGGTTCAATAATGCCACTCTCGATCTTCCGCCCGAGATTACGATGACCGCGCCCGCTGTGCACATTCCGGCGGAGAATGAAATTGTCTGGCGGTTGGCCGGCGCAAGAGATGGAAAATATGAAGTGAAGATTGCGGCTGCGGGGCAGAGCGTGGCGAAGGCCGTTTGCGTGGGAACTAATCTGGTGCGAATTTCAACGGTCCGCTTGCGGGGACACTTCTGGGAGCGTATGTTCTCGTCGGCAGAGCCGGCGCTGCCGGACGATAGTCCGATCGAGTCCATTTCGATCAATTACCCGGATCGCAATATCGAGATTGCCGGCTATGGCATGAACTGGATTTGGCTGTTTTTCATCTTGTCGATGATCGTCGGATTTATTTTCAAGGAACTGCTGGGGATTCAGATATGAAGAGACCGTGTGGGGCGGGCGCCCTCGCCCGCCTGCGTGCAGCAGATATCAAGTCGCGGGACATGCATGATCGTCCTCCGGTTCATCGCGCGCGCAAGCATTTCGCGGGCGGGGGCGCCCGCGCCACATGGGTGTTGCTGATTGCTTTAATTTTCTTGCCCGCGCTGGCACATGCTTATGCCGGGCCGGGCGCGGGATTTGCGGTGCTGTCGTCGTTCTGGGCGATTTTTGTTGCGTTCCTCTATTCGTTCTATGCGCTGATGACTTGGCCAGTTCGCCAGTTATTCCGTTTTCTCCGGCGGCGAAACGCATATGGAAAGGCGACGTTTGAGCGCGCGGTGATTTTGGGATTCGACGGCATGGATCCCGAGCTCGCCGAGCGGTTTATGAAAGAAGGCCGGCTGCCCAACCTGGCGAAGTTGCGTGACACGGGAACATTCAGCAAACTGCGCACGACGTTTCCGCCGATTTCTCCGGTGGCTTGGTCGACGTTCATGACCGGGGTGAATCCGGGCAAGCACAATATTTATGATTTTCTGGGGCGCGATACCAGCAATTATCTTCCGTATCTTTCGTCGGCTGAAATCAGGGGGCCGAAGCGGCACATCAAGATCGGCAAATATTCCATTCCATTCGGCAAGACGCAAATCAAGGCGATGCGCAAGGGCACGCCGTTCTGGCACTGGCTGGGCAACGCGGGGATTTTCAGTTCCGTGATTCGCGTTCCGGTCACGTTTCCGCCGGAGAGGTTTCAGGGAGTGCTCCTCTCCGGGATGTGCGTGCCCGACCTGAAGGGCAGCCAGGGCACGTTCTGCCTGTGCACCACCCGCGCATCCGATGACAAGTTTCGCGAAGGCGGGGTGCGTGTAGCTATTGAGCGCAAGAACGGTGTTTGCCGCTCCTACGTTCCGGGACCGGACAATCCTTTGATCGAGAAAGGCGGCGAACTGCGCGCGGATTTCGAAATTCGGCCGGAGCTCGGATCTAAATCGGCGCGCTTTGTGTTTGGTTCGGAAAAATTCACGTTGAAAATTGGGGAGTACTCCGAGTGGCTTCCCGCCGAATTCAAGGCGGGCATGGGCTTCACGGCGCACGGTATCTGCCGCTTCTATCTCAAGGGACTTTCGCCGGAGGTTGAAGTTTATGTTACGCCGGTGAATATCGATCCCGGACATCCCGACTTACCTATCTCGCACCCGGTCACTTATTCAATTTACTTGGCCAAGCTCTTCGGGCCCTATGCGACGCTTGGACTGGCGGAAGATACCTGGGCGCTCAACGAGCACGTGCTCGATGACGACGCGTTCCTGGCCCAGGCTTACGGCAATCACGAAGATCGCGAGCGCATGCTTTTTGATGCGCTCGATAAAACGAAGCAGGGGCTGTGCACCTGCGTTTTCGATACTACCGACCGCGTGCAGCACATGTTCTGGCGTTATCTGGAAGAAGACCATCCGGCGGCGCGCGATGTGCCGCACAGCCAGCATCCTCCGGTGATTCAGGAACTGTACGAGCGCATGGATCGCCTCGTGGGGCGCGTGATGGAAAAGATCGATGACGACACGCTGCTGCTGGTGATCTCCGACCATGGATTCAAGTCGTTTGCGCGCTGCATGAACGTGAATGCGTGGCTGCACCAGAACGGATATCTCGCGCTGAAAGATGGCAAGACCGAGAGCGGCGACTGGTTCGATGACGTGGATTGGTCGCGCACTCGCGCTTACACCATGGGCCTCAACGGACTTTATCTGAATATCAAAGGCCGCGAGAAGCAGGGGATTGTGGATCCCGCAGAAGCCGACGCGCTGAAAGGCGAGCTGCAGAAAAAGTTGAATGGGCTGGTCGATCCGGCTTCTGGGACGGTCGGGATAACGGGCGTGTTTATTGCGGACAATGTTTATCGCGGACCTTATACGGATAACTCGCCGGATCTGATCGTTGGCTATGCCGCGGGCTATCGTGCTTCATGGGATTCGGTGATGGGCAAAGTGACCGGGCAGATTTTCGAGGACAATATCAAAGCGTGGAGCGGCGACCACTGCATCGACCCGCGGCTCGTTCCTGGAGTTTTGTTTTCGAGCCACAAGTTCATCGAAGATAAGCCGGCGATTGTGGATGTGGCGCCGACGATCCTGAAACTGTTTGGCATCGCGCTGCCCGGGCATTTCGACGGCAAGGCTTGGACGCTGGCGGCGAAAGCTCATTGACGGGGTTCTGGGCGTAAGCGCCTGGCCAGGTCAGCAGTCCGTCAAAGGCTAGAATGGTAGGATGACGACGCGCTTACATGCCGCTGTCGCGCTCGCTTCATTTCTGCTAACTGCAGTCTGTAGCGGACAGGAGCGTACAGCTCCCGAACCAGTGGCTGAGATTAAGTGCATCGTCGCAGATGGAACTGGCGCTGTGATTCCACAATCGGAGGTTGTGTTCAAAGGGGAACTGGGTGCAGTCGTTTCCCACACGAGCATGGATGGGTCCGTTACTGTTGAATTGAGAACCGGCAGGTATGCCGTGACGATTACCAAAGCTGGGTTCGTAACGGCCAAGCTGGTCGATTTTCAGATTAACGCGCCGACCCCAGCTGCATTTCGGGTCGTCCTGCGGGTTGATCACACCCCAACCGATGGCGGCATCTTTGAGGGAGTGCCGACCACCTCGTCTGAGTTGCCAAGTGTCATAAGCTCCGAACCTGGTGGCTATTCGACTTGCCCCGGCCTTGAACACGCGGTGGTGCGATCCGTCGGCTACGTCCAAGCTGCGGAAACCGAGCTCCGTAGGTGGGCTTCGGTCAAGGTTTCGCCGAAGAAGACATCCCGTCCCGAAACTGTTCACGTTCAAGTGCAGGTTGAAGGCGAACGCGTATTCTGCGCTCAGGCCGTCGATGGGCCCAGCGATAAACAGAAAGACGCCGTCGATGCAGCGATGCAGTGGAGATTCAAGAAAAAGCGCGGCGAGTTCAAGGACGATCTGATGGGGACGCTGACTTTTCAGTTCTAGGAATCTACGTTCTCCAAATGAAGCTGTTGAAAAATCCCGATCACTCTCACTGACCTGACGGTGCGAATCTCAGTGAATGGCATTTCCTTCGGGACGCGGCAGGGACGGGCAACTCAGGGTTGAGATTGCGGTGGACGGGCGAGGGCGCCCGTCGCTCCACTTACGCCTTCGGTGTTCTCAGACGCGCTGCTAGCCACGCTACGCACGCCAGCATCCCGCACCATCCTATGAGGCGGACGACTGCGGCGATCCTGGTGTCGTACTGCAGAACGCCTAGACTCGAGAAAATCGTGTTCCAGTCGTGCTCTACGTAATCGGAATCTCCGGTTGTCACGAGGGGCAAAACCATGGCGCGAGCGTCGGCCATGTAGGTTGCGGTGTAGGGCCAGTTCTCAAAAAAGAAGAACATGCAGAACACGAAAGCCGCGGTCTGGCGTTCGTGGAAGAAATAAGCCGCCAGCAGCAACGGGACCAGCCATTGCAGAATCGTCCCTCCCCAAAGGCCGAGCGTTGGGCCGAACCAGCCAAAGAGCAGGTGGCCGCCTTCGTGGACGACAAGGTTGGCGGAGTCGATGAACAGGTAGCCGCCATGCATGACGAATGCGTAGATGAGGAAGAGCGCGTAGAAGACAAGCCACGCCAGGACGGCCCAAGGCGAGACGGGACGCCAATCTTCCCGGGCGCCGGACCATTCCACAATTGAGTCCAGATACTCGCGCATAGTGGACTGCTATCTCCGAACACTACTTACCAAACATTGGATAGTGGCTTGCCGCGCCCATCAGGAACAGCATGGGGAACGACAGCACGAAGTTCGCGCGCGAGGTGAGGAAGGTTTGCCGGGCCAGGTATTTTGCTTTGTCTGGCATCGGCGAGCCATTGGCCGCGTTGTCGGCGGTCCATTTGATGATTTTCTTCTGCGCGCGCCAGATTACGCCCCAGACGTTCAGCATCATCACCCAACCCATCCCTCCGCCAATGCCGATTGCGAGCAGGCGATTGCTCTCCCATCCGTGATTGTTAAGGCGCAGAAAGAGCCACGACGCCACGCCGACAATGACGGTGTAAATCACGGCGAGCACCGGCCATTTGTCGAGCACGCCCCTGCCGGGAATCTGGCAGGCATACATCAGAGCCCAGGCGACGGTCCAGATCGCAAAGAACGTTCCCATCGGACCACCGGAAGATGCGCCGCCGCTTCTGGCGTCGGAGGCGACGACGCTGCCCCAGTAGGCCAAGCCTGTCAGCACGGTAAGCACCGATCCCCAGCGAAACCACCACAGCGAGCGCGACATCAGGCTGGGAAGGATCTTGCCCCTGGTGGCAGGATCGAGTCCTTTCATGAAGGGAGTGTTAACGAGATTAAAGAAATACAACAAGCCGAGCCAGGTCACGCCGCCGACAAAATGGAGGTAACGAAACAGCATTAGAAGGTTAGTGTTGAAGTCGGTGGGGAGGTTGATATCGATCAAGGCCGGGCTCCTGTTCTGAAATGTGTTCGGGAAGGGACGATTGTAGACGGCTGGCGGGGGAAATGAAACCCAGTCGATCTTTCGGTAGTGGCGCAGTTTGCGAAACCGTTAACCACCAAGGCCACGAAGGTACACGAAGGAAAGATCTGAGACCGAGGGCCTCGGCTGGAAATGAGCCATGGGGGCGGCCACTCCGAAGAAAATTATTGTGCCGGAAGTTGAAAAGCGCGAGACAAGGCCGTATTGTAAGAGCCGATAGGAAGAGAGCTGCGGCCAATTCCCCTGCACTAAGCTCATGGCGCAGCATCGAACCCCGCAAGAAGGAGATCGGCAAAATGGAAGCCAAGCCGGCACAGCAGAACATTCAGGATTCCTTCCTCAACACAGCGCGTAAGGAACGGCACAATATTACGATCTATCTGGTCAGCGGGGTGAAGCTGACGGGCCGTATCCGATCGTTCGACAAATATTCGGTAGTACTTGAAACCAGCAACCAGGAGCAGCTCATCTTCAAACACGCAATTTCGACGGTCGTGATCGCGCGCGCAGCCCACAGTTTCGCGGATGGGAAACCGGCGGCGGTGGCGCCCCAGGGGGAGGCGGCGATTCCGAACTCCGCTTCTGGCACCGAAGGATGAAGTGAGTTTGCTTGCGCCGAGATGACTCCAGACTGAGCGGCCGCGATCGTTCTAGAAATAGTTCGCGGAACGAGCCTAAGGTGGTGCTGAATCCATCGGAGCGGCAAGAACGCGCGTTCCTGGTGGGGGTCGAGTTTCGCACCCGAGGGCACGGAGGCGCCCGCGCGAGTCATCCAGGAAAGGCAAAATCAGCAGCCATCACTCCGGGCGCGCAGGCGGCTCGAGATCACGCCACGAGCGTAGCCGCCTCTTCGCTGTCTTCGTCGCAGCCGGCGGAGTCCGCGAAGTTCAGCTCCGATTTTATTTCCGATTTCAGCTCCGAAGATTCGCTCGACGAATTGCGGGCGCTGGCCATGAGCGCGGGGGCCGAGATCGCCGGCGAATTCACACAGCACAAGGACCGGCCGGATCCTGCCACGTTGATCGGCAAGGGCAAGCTGGAGGAAATTGCAGGCGCGGCGGCCTCGGTTTCCGCGGATGTGATTCTGTTTGATCACGACCTCTCGCCTTCACAACAGCGCAACATCGAGCGCGTGGTCAACACGCGCGTCATCGATCGCACGCAGCTGATTCTCGATATCTTCGCGCGGCACGCCCGCACTCGTGAAGGTCAG
>Ga0182021_10001315_pt1 | contig 28254 bp, 25 predicted proteins | sample 612E3MmetaG_FD_120493 | JGI IMG/M metagenome (GOLD analysis project Ga0182021, IMG submission 120493) | Permafrost microbial communities from Stordalen Mire, Sweden - 612E3M metaG (Illumina Assembly) | ecosystem: Environmental > Terrestrial > Soil > Wetlands > Permafrost | place: Sweden...
AGCGCAAAATTCCGGTGAACATCGGTAATCGCTCTGCATTCCAGGCATATTAAATGATGGTGCGGTTTTAGATTCGGATCGAAACGCTTCTTTTGAGAATCAATTGATAATTCGCGAACGTGCCTTTTCCCTCTTAAGGTATCGAGCGTATTATACACCGTTGCAAAGGACATCATCGGGTACTTCTCAGATACTGCCTTGTATATATCGCTTGCGGAAGGATGCGCCTTATTGCCCTCGAGGTATTCGAGGATAGCAAGCCTCTGTGGCGTAAGTTTCATATGGTATGTCTTCTTCAATGTCATTCTGCGTTCCTTCTAATTTAGAATGATTATAACATAATAATTATTCTTGTAAACAAGTTTTTTCAGAGGTCGCAGCAGATGCAAAAGTGGCAGATTCCGCACGCATTCCTGGCTGTTATGTGTTTTCTGACATATTGACAAGCTTCGCTGCATAGGTAGAATAGAAATATTCTTGCGTCTCGTTTATCACTAGTTTCTTCTTTTCATGCTTTTGACCATTTGAATTCGGTAGCGAGCGCATTCCCCGCGGCTTGCTGCGGGGTAAGCGAGCGAATGACGAACGGTACTGTTCCTTAAGAATCGAAGATCCTCCGCAGCTCGCTGCGGAGAGCTTCAATGAGGGAATGAATCTACTCTTTTGTTTACCTATAACTCTTGCCAGGATTTAGGACGGGTGTGTCCTTGAGTCTTCGCGAGATCTCACCGGGAAAGGAGGGCATGTATGAACATTCTCAGAATCGATATGGGGGCCAGTGGCGGTCCAAAAGTAAGTGTTGTTCCATCGGGGGAATATGCAGGGTTGGGAGGACGGGCGCTCACCTCCTCCGTTATATCCAAGGAAGTGCCCCCGTTATGTCATCCATTGAGCGAGGACAATAAGCTTGTTATCGCGCCGGGACTGCTGAGCGGAACGAGCGCCGCTCAATCGGGCCGCATCTCAGTGGGCTGCAAGAGTCCGTTGACAGGCGGCATCAAAGAGTCCAACTCGGGAGGGCAGGCCTCCCAGGTGCTCGCGAGATTGGGCTATCAGGCGATCATCCTGGAAGGAAAGCCCAAAGCAGGCGAACTTTATAAAATATTTATCAACAAAGACGGCGTGAAGATAACACCCGACAGCAGCCTCTGCATGCTCGGCAATTATGATCTGGTAGAAAAAATGAAGAAGGAGTATGGCGACAAGATCGCGTGCATCTCCATCGGACCTGCGGGCGAGATGAAAATGTCCGCCGCCTCAGTGGCCTTTACCGATATGGAACAGCGGCCTACCCGGCATGCCGGGAGGGGCGGTCCCGGGGCGGTGATGGGCTCCAAGGGTGTAAAGGTCATAGTGCTTGACGATACGGGTTTGTCGAATCGCACTGCGAAAGACCCGGAGAAGCTCAGAACAGCCAATAAGACATTTGTTGACGGCCTCAGGAAACATCCCGTTACCGGCGAGGGACTTCCCGCGTTCGGAACCAACATACTGGCGAACGTCATCAATGAAGCAGGCGCATATCCGACCAATAACTTCCTTGTGGGACGCTTTCCGGGAACCTCCAAGATCAGCGGGGAAACGCAGGCGGAAACGGAAAAGGCACGCGGCGGCATTCCCACGCATGGCTGTCACCGGGGGTGCGTGATCCAATGTTCAGGTGTATACATGGACAAGGATGGTCATTACCTGACCAAGCAACCGGAATATGAAACCGTCTGGGCCCACGGCGCGAACTGCGGTATCGATGACCTGGATGCGATTGCCATGATGGACCGCCTGGACGACGATTATGGCGTTGATACCATCGAGATGGGAGCAACCATTGGGGTTGCCATGGAGGCAGGGCTGGCAAAATTCGGCGATGCCGAGGCCGCGATCAGGCTCGTCAAGGAAGTAGGGAAAGGCACAGACCTGGGGCGGATACTGGGAAACGGGGCCGCCGTGACCGGCAAGGTGTTCGGCATCGAAAGGGTACCCGTGGTCAAGAGTCAGGCCATGCCGGCATATGACCCACGCGCTGTTCAGGGCATCGGGGTCACCTATGCCACAAGTACGATGGGGGCCGATCACACGGCCGGATATGCAGTCGCGACTAATATCCTCAAGGTGGGGGGATATGTGGATCCACTGAAGCCGGAAGGGCAGATCGACCTCTCGAGAAATCTTCAGATCGCCACCGCAGCCATTGACTCCACAGGCATGTGTCTCTTCATTGCCTTCGCTGTCCTGGATCAGCCGGACACATTCCAGGCGCTTATCGACATGCTCAATGCCTTTTATGGGCTGAACCTGACCGCCGATGACGTGGTCGCGCTCGGCAAGAGTGTGCTGAAGATGGAGCGGGACTTCAATGCCCGCGCGGGTTTCACGGCAAAACATGACCGGCTGCCCGAGTATTTCAAGAAGGAACCCCTTCCACCCCATAATGTGACGTTCCAGGTGACGGACGAAGATCTGGACAAGGTGTACAACTGGTAGTAAGAGTCTTTCATAGCATGCATTCGACGGGGTGGCCGGAAACGGACCACCCCGTTCGTTTATCCGGAGGAGGTGTCGTAGATGACCCATCCTGAGAAATCCCATGGCAGGACGATTCCCGAGCGTACCTCTCCCAGACACATTTCACTGACAGTCAAAGCCGGCCTGATCCCGGCCTTTTCTCAGCTTTTGCAGAACGGATTTTGGATCAAGGGATATGTCGGATGCAGCGTTAAATCATTTCTCTGTGAACAATTCGGCCTGGCGCCGGAATATCTTGAAAAGAGGATCCAAACGATATTCCTGGATGGAGATGTGGTCGATGATGTGGAGAAAACCGTAATCGAAGATGGAGCCACGCTTTCCCTCTCCGCCGCCATGCCGGGTTTGGCCGGGGCGGTGCTGCGCAAAGGGGGCTACTATGCGGCCATGCGCGACCAGATCTCTTTCAAGGGGGAGACAACATCGGCTTCCATGCAGTCCGGCAAGATTTTAGTGAAACTTTTCAACATGCCGCTTCAGGAACTGGGGCCGGTCTTTTTAGAACATGGCATCCAGGTCGAAAGCAACAAGGTTAAGGATGTCCTCAAAGCCCGGGCAGATGATTTCGAAAGAGGCTGCGGGGAGGTCCTTGCAGACGGCCGGAAATCTAAGTTCAAAGAATTTTTGGAAATGGATTGGGGAGGGGGAGATATATTCTTACAGGTGAAAATTGTCTAACCTCCCGCTACGGGCGGAAATACACCCACCCTGTCCCCTTCTTTTAACACTTCATCGCCTGTGGCGTGCAGGCCGTTCAAAAAAATCATTTTGATTTTCTCAAGGGGGAGTTCCAGGCGCTTGAGGAGTTCCATGATCGTTGTCCCTTCGGCTGCGTCCAGAATAAGATGTCCGTGGCTTCCGGTCTTATCCGGTGCATAACGCGCGAGAGAAGCAAATAGATTTAATTCAACCTTCATACTGTGGTCGGGATAACAATTTTCTACGAGTATATTGTTTATTATAAATCTTATTGCTCCGCACCTCAATCATTTTATAAAGTGAAGTGGTCAACCGATTTATCTTATTGCCCATCGGACAGGAATGGTCTATGAGATATGCAGCATGGTAAAATACAATGCATTGACGAGGAACGAGAGTGAATCAGGATAAGAAAAAAGAATTGCATGGATCGATTCGGGATAAAGCCGCAGGCATCACGGACCCTGCGGGGCGCAGTTTGCAGACCCTGAAAGATCATGATGCCCTATCGATCGCAGATGAATATCGCATCAGTGTTCATGAGATATACATGGAGATGCTGAAAATTGGCATCTATCCATTGCGCTACATCCGGAACCTGGATGCAATATCCCCGGAAGAGCAGCTTAAACTGGCCGAGTCGAAGATTGCTGTAGTCGGCGCCGGGGGCTTGGGCGGAAATGTTATTTTGTTACTTGCAAGAGTTGGCATCGGTTCCCTGGCAGTCGTCGATCAGGACGTTTTTGATGAAACGAACCTGAACCGCCAGGCTTTGTGCAATGTCAATACACTTGGAACGCCGAAGGTGTACGCAGCAGTCTCTGCTGTTGCAGCCGTCAATCCGGGGGTAAATGTTTTTCCCCACCAGATCAAGCTCGATGCTTCCAATTGCGAAGGGATTCTTGCCGGGTCTGATGCAATTGTCGATGCGCTCGATAATGTGCCGGATCGGTTTCTTCTGGAAGGGGCGGCAAGAAACCTGGGAATCCCGCTCGTGCACGGCACGCTGGCGGGTTTTGAAGGCTGGGTCATGACTATTTTCCCGAGTGATGCCGGTCTTAAGAATATCTACGGGGCAGAGGAGGCAAAACGCATAGACAGGGAAAGTCCGCAGGCCGTTCTTGGCGTCCCCGGTGTTACGCCTTTTGTCATAGCCGCCTTTCAAGTAATGGAAGTCCTGAAAATCCTGTTGGGGCGCGGAAATATTTTCCGGGAGAGAATGATCCATGTTGATCTGGAGCGCGGCTGTTTAAACGAGTTTTCCTTTCGCGTCCCTGATTCCTCAAAATAAGAAGCCGCATGCGAGATCCGAAAGAAGGATTGATTCCATGAAATTCAAGTATGGCCTTGAAGATCGGCCGCCTCTGGGAGAGTCTCTGCTGATGGGACTTCAGTGGTGCGCCCTCATGCTGCCTTTCCTGATAATTTTAGGTAAGATCGCTGCCGCCTATCACCTGGCCGATCCCGCCTTCCAGACGGCGTACCTGCAGAAGATGGCCTTCATCACCGCGGTCTTCCTCTGTCTCGAAATTCTTTGGGGCCATCGCCTGCCTCTCATCATGGGACCTTCTTCGGTGATCCTCATCGGCATTATTTCCAGCCGCGGATTTGACCTTGATGCCATATCGACGGCCGTGATCAGCGGAGGAGTGATCCTGGGTATTGCGGGCATGACAGGTCTATTCGGGCATCTCCAGCGGCTCTTTACACCCCGCGTTGTGGCGGTAGTGCTCCTGTTGATTGCCTTTACGCTGACGCCGATCATCATGACACTTGTGTCGGACCCGCAGGGGACGACGCCGCAGGTGAATATGGTTTATGCCCTGGCCCTTACTTTGCTTACGCTGATTCTCCACCGGTTCCTTGCGGGAATATGGAAATCCGTTCTGATAATGATCTCGATGTTCGTCGGGAGCGCCGCCTATTTTTTCATCTTCCCGGAGAACCTCAATATGACGGCTGTAGCATCTTCAAAATTCATCGCGCCATTTTTTACGAATATGATCGGTCATCTGTCTTTCGATGCAGGGCTTTTGATATCCTTCTTTGTCTGCTTTGTGGCTCTGTCGATTAACGACCTCGGCTCGATGCAGTCCATCAATGCTCTTATAGACACTAAAGACATGGCAAAAAGGATCAACCGTGGCGTTTTCTTTACAGGCCTCGCTAATGTCACGGCAGGAATTTTCGGCGTCATAGGACAGGTTAATTATTCCATGAGCGCGGGCGTTGTTGCTGCTACAGGCTGCATGTCGCGCTTCACCTTGCTACCGGCAGCGGCGATTCTGCTCTTGATATCCTTTTCCCCCATGACGATAGGTTTTATGGGGATCGTCCCTCCGGTTGTGATCGGGAGCATCATGTTTTACGTGCTGTGCTCGCAGGTCTCGGCCGGTCTCCTTGTAGCCTTCGAATCTTTGCGGGAATTGACATTTGACGACGGCATGATTATCGGCATGCCTATTCTTATCGCAACAGTGATAGCCTTCATGCCGGCCGCCTTCTTTCAGGGATTCCCCCGGATCCTGCGGCCCATTGCCGGAAATGGATTTGTCGTGGGGGTTATTGTCGTTCTTCTCATGGAACATGGCATATTCAGAAAATCCGGGCGCTAAGCGAACTTCAGATGAAAGTGATTCAATGCTGGGATGACGGAATCGTCGATGATGTCCGTCTGACCCATATACTGCGCGGCTACAATGCGAAAGCCTCATTCAGTCTCAATCCGGGGCTGAACCTTGAAGAGAGATCGTTTGGATGGATTCATGAAGGGCGCGAGGTGTGGCGGCTCTCTGCAGGCGAGTTGCCCGACGTATACGATGGATTCGAGATATGCAGCCATTCGATGACCCATCCGTGCCTGACGGATGTCTCAGCGGAGCGATTGGCCTGGGAAGTCGGAGCGAGCCGTGATATTTTAGAGAATATTTTCAAGAAATCTGTCCTTGGATTCTGCTATCCTTTCAATGCCCACAATGAAACTGTAAAAGCCGCCCTCCGGTCTGCCGGCTATGTCTGGGCCAGAGGCAGTCAAAATGACGAAGGCATCTTTCCGCCCCGCGATCCTCTCGAATATAATTTTAGTTGTCATTTTCTGTCTTCCGATTTCTGGCCCAGGTTTAAGACAGCGAAAGAGAAAGTCGGCGTCTTTTCCTTCTGGGGGCACAGTTGTGAAATTAAGAACGAAACCATGTGGCAGGAATTCGAAGCGCTGATAGAAGAAATTTCGTCAGATGCAAACACGGAGTGGTCGTTCATCAATGATCTTTTTATAGATGGTTCTGTTTGATGACCACGCAGGAACCCCGCTTCTTTTTCCTTGCCATATAAACCGGCCACAGATATCCTGCTGCCATCCCCGATACGGTGAGATGTACATATGAAAGAATGTCCTTTCTGCAGAGGAACAATCGAAAAAGATTTGCAGGTCTGCAGATTGTGCGGCACGTTCCTGCCGGGATCAAATGCCCGCAGCATTTTTTATTGCCCGATATGCGAGATGGAAGATACCTATTGTGATTCCACCAATAGAATATTTTGTCCCCGCTGCGGGAATTACGTGAAAGACCAGGAATGACTGCCGCAGAAGAGTCCATCGTGGGGATCAGTGCTTGAACGCGCCGTCTGTGTAAATGAGAAGCTTTTCCCCTGTGGCAAGGGCCGCGGTCACTGTCTTGTCTTCCGTGTTAACGAGGTCCCAGTGAAGGGCTGAGTCATTGAATCCCATCTTCCTTTTTGCTTCTCTGGTGAGTTCTGCCGGATCTCCGTCGTATGTGACGCTGTAGGAAGACCCAAGGGCAAGATGGCAATTTCCAAACCTGCCGCCGTGATTTTCATCGTAAAGCGTATCGGCCATGAAACGGTCGATCCGGGAGAAACGCTTGTCTGTGAGGGAGAATTCCCCGACCCGGCGCGCTCCCCTGTCCATGGAAAGCTGCTTGACGGTGAAATCCTCGCCCGTATCCGCCCCGATCTTCGTAACCGTGCCCTTGTCAAAGGTCAGGCGCACCCCTTCCACATAATTGCCGCTGCGGAAAGAAGGCAGATTCGCAAAATACCGGCCTTCCGTTCCCCGCCAATCAGGCGAAGTGAATATTTCAAAGCTCGGTATATTATGCCCGGATATGCCTATCCAGAGCCTTCTGTCTCCCGGCTTAATCGTGAGATCGATATTCTCGGATTCGATATGAAGGGATTTCACGTTGAGGCTGTTCAGCCACCTCTTGATTCCCGTGACTTCCTTGAGAATTGCCTGCCAGCGCGAAACGGGATCATCAAAATCCAGGTAGCATGCCTTGATAATCTGCTCCGTATACTTAGCGGACGACATCCTTGCCTGCTTCGCGAGCTCATCTGTGGGAAGAGTGCTGAGGGTCCAACTATAGAGGCCCTCCTCCTCCCGCTTGTTGAGGATATCCCGGAAGGGCTTTCTTGCCACGAGGACCTTCCCGATTCTCAGCGGGTCAACGTTCTTCAGGTGGGTGAGGGCGTCCGGTGCGTGGAGAAATATCCGGCCGTTAATGCCGTTGTAAAGTTCTTTATCTCCCGGAGGGAGATAGACGAGCTGTCTCCCGTTCGCAGCTTCGTAGAAGCCGCGTTCCATGGGAACCGTCATGCCCATCCTTTGAATCGGATTCATGCCCATGTGCAGTATCCTATTATAGAGGATTTCCGCGAGTCCGAGGGCCTGGCGGTCATACTGGAGAAGAATGGTATCGTCTTTCTTGAACGGTTTTTTTCTCGCCACCTTCAATGCCCAGATGAGCACATCCGCATACCTGTCAAGTTGAATCTCCGAAAGCATGATATCTCCTCTTCCCGGGATCAGTAAATTCTAATGTGTTTGGTAGCCGTAACGTTCTTCGAAGATCGGCGCTGTCAGATTGTCCACCGGCACATAGTCATCGGTGAGGACAATCGAAGGCCGCTGGGCGAGATACTGCTGGAGCCGTTCCTGGGGCATAACGTGGGACATGACACCCTTGCCGTCTTTTTCCCCGATGAATTTGACGAAGTCATTCATGTCAACGCCACTCTTGCTCGCCACGATAACGCGGGTGCTGATGCCCTTATTCTCCTGATCGGGCTTCGGGGAGACGAGGTGGACGTTTCCCCTGCCGAAGACTTCTTCGAGCGTCCGGATGTAGGAAGGCATGAAGAGTCCCTTCTCGTAGCTGTCGATCACATTGGCCATCAATATGCCGTTCGGTTTCAGGAGCCGCGCCATCTGCAGGGCGAATTCCTTAGTCGTCAGATGGTAAGGGATCGAGAGGTCATTGAAGGCGTCTCCCACGATGAAATCATATTTTCCCTCGTCGGCTGAATTCATCACAAACCAGCGGCCGTCTTCATTGAAGGACCTGATCCGCGTATTGCCGGGCACTCCGAGATATTCCTGAGCCAGCCGCGTTATCTCCGGGTCAATCTCCACGACGTCGATCTCCGCTTTGGGATACATCAACTCAAGGGCGCGGGGCAGGGTATAGCCCCCGCCGCCGATGAACAGGGTCGCGAGGGTTCCCGACCTGTTCATCCGCCATCTCATAAGCTCTTCGTATATCCTGATGTATTCATAATCGAGATGGAAGGGGTCGTCATAGACATTTATGGAGTGTATGAGATGGTCCAGGACCAGCGCATCCGCCCAGGTCTGCTGATCTCGTGTGAGGCACTTCCTTATCTGAAGGGTATAGTAGTCGCTTTCCTCGAAAAAATATGTCTTGTCATCGACAGGCATCTTGAACGCATAACCATGGAATACCCAGGTGAGTGAAAGAATGATCACAGTAGAAATAACAAGGAAAACGGCAGAGCGTTTTTTTCTCGTGAGAAGCCCGCCGAAGATCATGGCGGAAATTATCAGAATAATTCCCACAGTCAAAAGTAAATTCCTTGTTCCCATCCACGAGATGAGGAAGAAGCCCGTGGCAAAGGTGCCGATGATCGAGCCGAGTGTGGAGAAGGCATAGAGCTTTCCCACCACGTTGCCAGTCTTCGCGAGGTTGTGAAGCGTAAGCTTGACGACGACGGGGGAAATCATTCCGAGGATGCAGGATGGGATGAAGAAAATAAATGTTGTGAGGATTAATATCCGTACCATCAGCGTCGTCTGAAAATGGGCCGCGCCGAGAAGATTCGTGAGAGGTGATATGGAAAGAGCCCCAATGCCGGAAGCAAAGAGGAGCCAGCCGAGCGTCGAAGGCCGGGGAAACCGGTCGGCAAGCAAGCCGCCCACGTACGCGCCTATGCTGATACCGGCAAGGACGACGCCGATAATGCTTGTCCATGTGTAGAGAGACACGCCCACGTGCGGCGCCATGATCCTTCCTGCAACCAGCTCAATGACCAGTGTGCAGAAGCTGGCGATGAAAACGACGATGTTTGCCTTGATGACTTCTTTCTGCATGGATAGACCTCTCGTGAAATATCAAACACTCCGAATCAACGGCGTCGATATATAGCACGCGGAAGCAAATATGCAAAGTGGTTTATATGCGGTTAGGAATCACGGTGAAGGGGAGTAGGAAAAGCGCTCATGTGCATAGCGAGTGTGACAATGTCGATGAAACGCCGACGCTTTCTATATTGACATACGTAGAATTATGTGTATTATTATAGGCAATAATCTAAGGAGTAATTGCTATGAGAGTAGATACGGAGAACATGGTTCCCGTGACGGAGCTGCAAAAGAAACTTACGAAAAAAATTCGTGATGTCTCTGAGTCAGGTGAGCCCGTATATGTGATGAGAAATAATGCCGTCAAAGCGGTAATTATATCGGTAGAGGAATACCAGTCGCTGCGTGATATGGAAGAAGTGCTTGAGCATCTTGAGATAGCAGAAATGGTTACGAATCGTCTCACAGGGCATGATAGGGCGAAAAACCTCTCCTGGGAAAAAATGAAAGAAAAATATGGCCTCTAAAATAGAGTTCCATCCGGCAGCAGCTAAGGAATTTGATGCGCTTGATGGCGGTGTGAAGAAAGAAGTGGCATCAAAGATTGACGCTCTGACCGAGAATCCTTTTCTGGGAAGACCTCTGGGGGTTCGGGGCAATGTGAATCTGACGGGATTTTATAAACTGTACGTGGCCAAGAAGACCTACAGGATAGTATATCGTCTCATTGGCAGAGAAATAGAAATCGTGGAGATAATCGGCATCGGTAAACGAGACAAGCAGCAAATATACAAACTCGTCGTCAGAAGGGTGGACGCTCTCAAGAAAAGGAAAAAATAGGCAACAACTCGCCGAAGCAAAACCAGGGACCTAACCTCCAATCAACCCTAATCGTCAAATATCGAATTCCGTCAAGTCTTCTCATGATTAAGTAAGATGTCCCCCGAATTATTGAGCTAGTACAACCGTCCCCTTTAACGGTCTACTTACTGTATTGCGGGTGATATATTTCGCGGTCGACTATCGGCCAATAGATAGATGATGACTACCTCAAGGCTACACGCATTTTTCGGCGCTGTATGCTTTGCTTGATATTTTAATCCATAACGCACAAAATTCCTTTGCGAATCCTCCCAATCATCTAACCATTGATATATGTCGCCCGCATTCTTATCTGTGAAGTGGCTCCAGATATCACCTGGTAATTGAGCATGATTTAATTTAATTTTAGGATCAAGAAAATCAACATCCAGCCTTTGCCAACCCTTTCTCGTCATCTCACCAACCATTCCACGTATGAAAATACGCCCAGGATAGCATTCATTGACTTTATATCGGATCTGATAAGAGTCATCCAGTTTGTTGTAGCGAATGTCCTTCGCGTCTGCCGGTATCCACATGCTTGTCATGACATAATCCGGCCATGCCGGATATTGATCCTGGCAACCTACGACCAAAATTACCACAATTAGAAATGTCCTAATAGATTTCATCTTTCCTTATAGATAGGAGCAGCGCCTATTTGAATACAAAGGAGAAAAAGTGAGAAAAAGGAGAAGGTTCTATTCATTGTTGCAATCGTTCCTTTGGCTCCCTATCCCGAACCCTCTATCATCTCTCCTCTGTAATTACCCATCTTGCTTTTATATAATCTCAAAATACATGACCCCTTAATAGTTCTACCTCCACACACTCCTTCCATAGTGAGATTGACGTCAGCATAATCACTACAGTCTCCCAGTTGATCACATGTGGCTTGAGGAGCACCCACATTGTTAACGATGACGTTGATTGCATCGCATCCCAGTTTCGTCTTCACAATGCCGCTGATCGCCTCATCTGAAATCCCCCAAGGTCTGCCGACTTTATTGTCTCCGCAGGAGAGGGCGATGAGAATACCCATGACGACTATGAACACAGTTATTATTTTTAAATCCTTTTTCATTCAAAAATGAATTGAGGTTCCCCCGATGTTCCGCATCGGGATATTCCTGCCCCGCGATCATAATATCTTGCCCGGTAGAAGTAAAGGCCAGTTTCGGTTTCATGTCCCACTGCAGTGAAGGTGCACACGTCTGCTTTGCTTCTTGACATCTTATGCTCATTTACCTACGATGCAACTCTGGAGGAAAATAAAAATGGCTGATTTCAAAATTCCGCATCCCCGTTTGCAAAACTTCAAGGTCGTGCTTCTCTTCATCGTTATTTTCGGCGTATTCACCCTCTCCATGCAGGCGATCATGCTTATCACGGACTGGCTCTGGTTTAATGAGGTGGGTTATCAGAATATGTTTTATATCACCCTCATGACAAAATTGAAGATGGCAGCCCTCTTCGGCAGCGTCTTTTTCATCATCTTCTATTTTAACCTCTTCCTCGCTATGAGACTCTCCTCTCCGGTAGTCGTCTTCGACACGGGCGATACCGTCCAGGCGCCGCCGTGGGAGATAGAAAGCAAGAGACTGCAGGTGCTCATCCTGGCTGCCTCCATTTTCCTCGCGCTTTTTGCGGCCTCGTACGGAACCGGCCAGTGGGAAAATTTTCTGCTCTTTACTAACGCCACTCCCTTCGGCATCCCCGATCCGCTCTTCAATAAAGACATCGGCTTCTATATCTTCAGTCTGCCCTTTTTGACGCACGTCTACAGCTGGCTTATGTTTACGATCATCTTCACGATCGTAGCAACGGGATTCATATATCTTACCCGCCGTTCCTTCCGCTTTATACCTCCCAGAACCTGGCAGATTGCGCCTCAAGCAAGAATGCACATCGCCATACTGGTGGCCGTTCTTTTCCTCTGGGGCACATTCGGCGTCTGGCTGGAGTTGAACGATCTGCTCTTTACAAAGCGCGGGGTTGTCTTCGGCCCGGGATATACGGAAGTTACCACGCAGCTTTGGGTGCTCAAGACCTTGATGGGGGCCTGTATTTTATGCGCGCTCTCGGTTATTTATTATGCCTTTCGTCCCGACTGGCGCATTCCCGCCGTCGCAGTAGTTATATTCCTGTTGCTGATGATCGTCGGCCGAGGCATTTATCCCTCACTCATACAGAAATTCAAGGTGATTCCCAATGAGATCGTCCTCGAAACGCCCTACCTCGAAAAGAACATACAGTACACGAGGATGGCGTATCAGCTTCATGATATTGAGGACAAGGAATTCCCGGTAGAGGAAAACCTCACCCGGGAAGACTTGAGAAAAAATGACATTACCATGAAAAATATCCGCCTGTGGGACCATGCCCCGCTTCTCCAGACGTACGGCCAGCTTCAGGAGATGCGGACATACTACAAATTTACAAGTGTCCACAACGACCGCTACATAGTCAATGGGGAGTACCGCCAGGTGATGCTCTCCCCGCGGGAGCTTTCCTACCCGGCGCTGCCTTCGAGAACGTGGGTCAATGAACACCTCACTTACACACACGGCTATGGGGCTGTTCTTGGCCCGGTGAACCGCATATCCGCAGAAGGCCTTCCGGAATTCTTCATCAAGGATATTCCGCCGGTCTCGACAACGGACGTCAAGATTACCCGTCCCGAGATCTATTTCGGCGAGACGTCAAACGAATACATCTTTGTCAAGGGAAAACGGCAGGAATTCGACTATCCTGTGGGAGACAAGAACGTCTACTCCAGCTATGAAGGCAGCGGCGGCGTGCCCCTTTCATTCTGGAAGAAACTGCTTTTCGCGGCGCGTTTCGGCTCTTTCACCATCCTCCTTTCCAATGACATCACTTCCGACAGCCGTGTCATGTACTACAGGAAAGTCACGGAACGGGTCTCCCACATCGTCCCCTTTATCGAAATGGACGGCGATCCTTACATGGTAATAACCCCGGAGGGGCGTCTTGTCTGGATCCTGGACGGTTATACCATTACAGATCGTTTCCCTTACTCCGAACCGAGCGCCAAGATGGGTAACTACATACGCAACTCCCTCAAGGCAACCGTGGACGCCTATGACGGCTCGGTGAAACTCTATGTTAGCGATGCGAAGGATCCGATCATACAGACCTACTCAAAAATATTCCCGGGGGTCTTCAAGGCAATGGATGAGATGCCCGCAGAATTGAGAAGCCATATCCGTTACCCACGCGCCATGATGGCTCTGCAGGCGCGCATGTATGGCGCATATCACATGCAGGACCCGCAGGTATTTTACAACAAAGAAGACCTCTGGACGATACCCGGCAAACATGCTCCCGGTCATGATTCGGAGATGGAACCGTATTATACGATCATGAAGCTTCCGGGGGACAAGAAAGAAGAGTTCATCCTTCTGTTGCTCTTTAACCCGAGCAGGAAAGACAACATGTCTGCGTGGATGGCGGTCCGCTGCGATGCGGCGAGCTACGGCAAGATGATCGTCTACAAATTCCCCAAGCAGAAACTGGTATACGGACCGAGCCAGATTGAGGCGAGGATAGACCAGGATACGGAAATCTCCAAACAGCTTTCCCTCTGGAACCAGAAGGGTTCACAGGTCATACGGGGAAGGCTGCTTGCTATTCCCATCGAAAAGGCAATCATATATTTTGAATCGCTTTACCTGGCGGCGGAAAAAGGGCAACTCCCTGAATTGAAGAGGGTCATCGTGGCTTATGGCAATTCCATCGCCATGGAGGACAATCTCGAGACATCTTTGCAGCGCATCTTCGGCGCCAAGGTGATGAAGGAAGAAAAAATTCCTGCTCTCGAGACGCGGGCGACCACTGCGAAGGAAAAGACGGACAGGCAGGCGGCCCTCGATGCCCTCAGTCATTACAGGAAGGCGCAGGAATCCCTAAAACTCGGCAACTGGGCCAGTTATGGAGAAGAGCTAAAGAAGATGGATGAGATCTTGAGATCGATAGAAAAAAAGAAGTAGGATACATTTTCAGAAGGGAGGACAGGGCGATGCAAAAAAAACGGAAACAAATTCTTTGCGCTTTGTGCATTTTGATCCTGCTTTCGTTTGCAGGGTGTGCCACTATGGGTTTGAAAAATTATGGCAGCATCGTGCCTGACGGGAGCGTGATGGAGGCTTTTGACAAATTTCAGGTCAATCCCAATTATAACTATTATTACAGCGGGTCCGAAGTCTATCCCAGCGCGGTTATCGGCCTGGACAATGCCTACGCACTCGATTCCGACCTTTGGAAGAAAGTCGATATGACGCCCGCAAAGCTCCGGGAGATAGTCATGAACATGAAGAACAAGGCCGCAACCGTGAACTTCATGGCGCCTCTGCACGGGTTTGCCATCCTGGACGACAAAGGCAAACGGATCGGGGTCTGGTATTCCATCCTCGAGGCTACAACTAATTCTTCCGTCAGGATGAAAGACAGCAAGACGGTTTTGATCGATACGCCGGACATAAATACGTGGCTGCAGTTTGAAGATGGCAGCCGCCTTCGTATGAGATAAGTGTTGTCTGAGTTTGCGAAGGGAACGAAAAACCCCCTTGCTCCTCATCGTAGGGAACAAGGGGGTTTGTTATTCCGGAGACCTGCACTGATAACGTCAGATCATCTTGGCGAGCTTGTCTACGGCCTTCTTTACATTTTCCGGCTGCGGCCCTCCGGCCTGTGCCATGTCCGGCCTGCCGCCGCCGCTGCCGCCGATGATCGGCGCTATCTCCTTTATGATATTCCCTGCGTGGTATCGGTCGGTCAGGTCTTTTGTCACCATACAAAGCAGCGTAGCCTTATCTGCGGCCTTGCTCCCGAGAAGGATGATGCCTGACTGGATTTTATCCTTAAGTCTGTCGCCAAGGTCGCGCATGGTCTTCGCGTCAGTCGCGTCCACCACAGCGGCAAGGACGCTTATTCCTTTTACCTTCTTGACCTTCTTGACAAGAGCCGCCATGTCTTTTCCCGCAAGCTTGACCTTCAGCGCCTCCACTTCTCTTTCCATATCTTTCTGATGCTTGAGGAGCTTCTCAACCCTTTCTGAAAGTTCCATGGGATTAGCTTTCAAGAGCGACGCCGTTTTTTTTAGCTCTCCTTCGACATCATGCACGTATTTCAAAGCCGCCCTTCCCGTCACGGCCTCAATTCTCCTCACGCCCGCAGCTATGGCTGATTCATGGATAACCTTCAAAAGACCGATGTCTCCCGTTTTCAGCACATGCGTGCCGCCGCAGAGTTCCATGCTGACATCGCCCATCTTGACGACTCTTACCTCTTCCCCGTACTTCTCATCGAAGACAGCCTGGGCTCCTGTCTTCATCGCCTCTTCGCGGGCAAGAATATTGGTTTGAACGGGCACATTGCTCCTGATCATTTCGTTGGCGATGGATTCGATCCTGTCGAGTTCTTCTTCCTCGACCCTGGAGAAATGGGTGTAGTCGAAACGGAGCCGCTCCGGGTTGACCAGGGAGCCGGACTGCTTGACATGATCACCCAAGACACTTCGGAGCGCGGCGTTCAGGACATGCGTGCCCGAATGATGGGCCTCCGTCGCACGCCTCACCCCTCTGTCCACCTTCAGGGTCGCGACCTTGCCCGTCTTCATCTCTCCTTTCTTGAGCTTCCCGATATGCGTAATCAAATCCTCGACTGGACGCTGCGTATCCCATACCTCAAAGACGAATCCGTCCCCTTCAATAATCCCCGTATCGCCGACCTGTCCGCCGGCTTCGCCGTAGAAGGGGCTTTCCGCAGTGAAGACCTCTGCCTTCTCCCCTTCTTTCAGATTCTCCACCAGTTCATCATTTTTCATGATGGCCAGGATATTTGAATGGTCCTCCGTCACGCCTTCGTAGCCGACGAATTGCGTCTTGATTCCCTGGAGGGAGAGTTTCTGGTAGCTTGTCGATACTGCCTTTTCGCCGCTTCCCTTCCATGACTCCCTTGCCTTTTCCCTCTGAACCTCCATGGCCTTTTCAAATCCTTCCATGTCGAGGGTGAGGCGGTCTTTCTTCACGATATCCGCAGTCAAATCTACGGGAAAGCCGAACGTGTCGTAGAGCTTGAAAACCACGTCGCCGGGAACGATTGTCTTTCCGGCCTTCTTAAGGATCGATACTTCATCACCTAATATTTTCAGTCCTGCGTCGAGGGTTTCTATGAAGCGCTGCTCTTCATTGAAGATGACCTTCTTTATGTATACCTCCTTATCGATCAGGTCGGAATAGACATCCTTCATCCCATCTACAACCACAGAGGCAACCTCATGCAGGAATGGCTTGTCTATGCCGAGGAGCTTGCCGTGGCGGGCAGCTCTCCGCAGTATCCTACGCAGGACATAGCCTCTCCCCTCGTTGCTCGGAAGAATCCCGTCCCCTATCAAAAAAGTTACCGCCCGGCTGTGATCGGCAATGACCCTGGTCGAGATATCGGTCTCTTCACTTGACCCGTATTTCTTCCCGCTGATCTTTTCCACAGACCTGATGATGGGCTGGAAGAAATCCGTATCGTAGTTGCTCTTTACCCCCTGGACCACCGCTGCGAGGCGTTCGAGTCCCATGCCTGTATCGATGTTCGGTTTCGGCAGAGGATTGAGATTCCCCTCTTTATCGCGATCGAACTGTGTGAACACGTGATTCCAGATCTCCAGATGGCGATCGCATTCGCAGAGCACGCTGCATTCCTTCCTGCCGCAGCCGACCTCCGGTCCCTGGTCGTAAAGAATTTCCGAGCAGGGCCCGCACGGACCGGTTTCACCCATCATCCAGAAGTTGCTCTCCATCCCCATGCGGACGATCCTTTCGGCAGCAACGCCCATTGCCTTGTTCCAGATTTCAAAGGCCTCATCATCGTCCTCGTAAATGGTAATCCAGAGTTTCTCTTTCGGAAGCCCCATTTTATTCGTGAGGAAATCCCATCCCCAGAAAATGGATTCCTTCTTGAAATAGTCGCCAAAGGAAAAATTCCCAAGCATCTCAAAAAAGGTGTGGTGGCGGGCCGTGTAGCCGACGTTTTCCAGGTCATTGTGCTTGCCGCCCGCGCGGACGCACTTCTGGGAGCTGGTCGCTCTCGTGTAACCACGATCCTCCAAGCCCAGAAAACAGTTTTTGAACTGCACCATTCCCGAATTGGTAAAAAGGAGCGTAGGATCATCCTTAGGGATAAGCGATGAACTCGGCACAACAGTATGTCCGTTCTCCTCAAAGTATTCTAAGAATCTCTCCCTGATTTCACTCCCCTTCATCAAGTAAACCCTCCTTCGATCTATTCAATATCTCAAAAATCAGGCCCGGCGGAAAACCCTTTCCCATCAGGCTCTGCGCTAATCTCCTTCTTTCCTTTTCATCAATCTTGCGGTCGCTGCTGTCCAGCTTCTTTCTGATCAAAAGAATGACGGCCTCGTGCTCCGTCAGCTCTGCGCGCGCCTCGGTCAGAACCTGCCTGATCAGATGCCGCGGAATTCCCTTTTCCACAAGACTCGCTTCAATCCTGCGATTGCCAAAAAGCTTGTTCACTGCAAGATTCCTGGCCCACTGTCTGGCGAACGACTCATCGTCGAGATAGTTGAGTTCCCGGAGCCTTGCTGCGACTTCCTCAACGACCGCCTCGTCGAATCCCTTTTCCTTCAATTTGGCCCGCAATTCCTTTTCACTCCTTGCCCGCATGGCAAGGAGCCGGAAGGCCCGCTGCTTTGCTTTCTCCTGAGGGGAGGCTTCCATCGGCATGCCTTCTTCGGCCCTTAGCTTAGTGCATCATTTCACTATTAAGGTGTCATATCGACTGAAGGGAGATATCTTTTAATTTTACCCCTTAAGATTTCTCGCTACGCTCGAAATGACAATAGTACACGGAAATTTCCAAACTGTGGCATAAAATACGTAACCGAATTTATGAACCAGTATTCTTAGCCTGAGAGACCGACCTTTTCACGGACTTCATCTTCGAGCTGCTTCAGAAGATCCTTATTTTCTTTAAGGAAGGTACGTGAATTATCCCTGCCCTGGCCGACCCTCTCGCCTTTGTAGGAATACCATGCCCCGCTTTTCTCGACGATGCCATTTTCTACGGCGAGGTCGAGAATATCCCCCTCTCTCGAAATGCCTTCTCCGAAGATGATGTCGAATTCCGTTTCCCGGAAAGGCGGGGCGACCTTATTCTTGACTACCTTGACCTTTGTTCGGAATCCGATGATCTCCTGCCCTATCTTAATGGATGTCATTTTTCTGATGTCGAGCCGCATGGAAGAATAAAATTTGAGGGCATTGCCTCCTGTCGTAGTTTCCGGGCTGCCGAAGAAAACGCCTATTTTCATTCTTAGCTGGTTTATAAAGATCACTGTGGTCTTGGATTTGCTGATGCTCCCTGTGAGCTTGCGGAGCGCCTGCGACATTAACCGGGCCTGGAGTCCCATCTGGGCATCCCCCATCTCTCCCTCAAGTTCCGCCTTAGGGACTAAAGCGGCCACGGAATCTACTACGAGAACATCCAGTGCTCCGCTTCTCACGAGCGTCTCTGCAATCTCCAGGGCTTGCTCACCTGTATCCGGCTGGGATACGAGGAGATCGTCGGTATTCACGCCGATCCTCTTCGCATAGCTTACATCGAGGGCATGCTCTGCATCGATAAAGGCGGCGAGACCATTTCTCTTCTGGGCTTCTGCGATGATATGGAGGGCCAAGGTTGTCTTGCCGCCCGCTTCCGGACCGTATATTTCTATGACCCTTCCGCGGGGAACCCCTCCCACACCGAGGGCGAGGTCAAGGCTCAGTGATCCCGTCGGGATAACGGCGATATCAGATACGTATTCACTCCCCCCTAATCTCATGATGGAACCTTTGCCAAACTGCCTCTCGATCTGCGTGATAGCCAGATCGACTGACTTTTCCCTATCGATATCTGATGCCATAATCACCTCCATAAAAAATAAAATAAATCATATTACCAATCCTCAAGCCGCCTGCTCATCCGGGGAAAGGGAAGTGCGAGAGTTTCGTGTAAATCGCCCCCGTCGGTCTCAGTTCACTCTTGAAGAGCGTGAGGCCGCTGATAGTAAAGCTTCCCGCATTGTAATCTTCATTTTTCTTGACAGCTTCTGCAAGTCCATCCAATCCCTTGGGTTCTTTGATGCGCGCCAGGGTTAGATGCGGCCGGAAGGGCCTTTCCTCTTTCTTAAAACCATAGTCCTGAAACCCTGTATCTATCTGCGCCTGAAGGCTGATAAGCGCATCTGTGTCGCCGTCAAGCCCCAGCCACAGAACGCGGGGCCGGTTCACGCTCGGAAATGCCCCCAGATTTCTTACATTCAGCATCAGCGCCTTCATGTTTGCAACGTTATTTTTTACCACAAGGAAAATATTTGCAACATCCGATTGGTACACATAGCCAAAAAATTTCAGCGTCAGATGAATACCTTCCGGTCTTACCCAGCGGATGTCTCCCCCGATGGTTTTCTTTAGCCTCTCCTGAATCTTGATAATCTCGTTGAATATGTCCTCGGGAGGATCGACCGCCAAAAACGCCCTTATGGCCTTCTCATCGCTCATCTTCAAGCTCGCCTGTCAGGTATCTCTTAAGCATTATGAGCGCCGCCTGAGACATCATCGTCTTGTTTCTCCGCCGGTCCCACCGGAAGTTGTGATGCCGGCAGAATGTTGTTGTTCCATTTGCAAGGGCGATAAAGACAGTTCCCACCGGCTTCTCTGTCGTTCCGCCCGCGGGGCCTGCAATCCCCGTTGTTGAAATCCCGAGATTGCATTTTCCGAGTCTTCTTACGCCCTCCGCCATAGAGACGGCGGTCTTCTCGCTTACGGCGCCGAATTTTTTCAGCACATCTTCCGGCACTCCAAGGAGGTCGGCTTTGCAATCATTGCTGTAGGCAATGACACCCCTTTCAAGAAAGGCGGAACTGCCGGGCACATCCGTAAGGCGATCGGTGACGAGCCCACCTGTGCAAGACTCGGCAACAGCAATGGTCAGCTTCTTATCTGTCAGAAGCCCGGCAACGATGCCTTCCAGCGTATCCTGGTCATAGGCGAAGATATACTGCTTAAGTATTTCTGATACGCGCCCCTCGGCGGCTGTGATACTTTCTTTCGCAGCTTTTTCCGTTGCGGCGATAGCTGTAAGTACTATCTGTATCTCCGGGAAGTTCGGGTAAAAACCGATATTCACTCCGAGGCCGGCGAAATCAACATCCGCAAGAAGCTGATCCACATTGGCTTCGGTGATGCCGGATAATTTGATAGTCCTGCTTTCCACATGCCCTGCTTCGTCCTTAAATTCCTTCTTAAGGACAGGGATGACGCCGTCGGGAACCATCCTCTTCACTTCCGAAGGCACTCCGGGAACGACGGCTATTATCTTTCCATCCCGCTTGAGGGCGTATCCCCAGGCCATACCCACAGGATTCTTTATCGTCTCCGCCCCCTCCGGGACGTGTGCCTGCTTCTCATTGTTTGCCGTCCATTTGAGCTGAAATTTTTCAAATCTGTCCCGTATGTGTTTGAGGGCAGCCTGATCGGTATAAACGCCGAGACCAAAAGCCCTCGCTACGGCGGAAGTGGTGATGTCATCTGCCGTAGGACCGAGGCCGCCTGTGACAATGACGGCATCTGCAAGGGACATGATGTGATTGAGTCCTGTCTTTATGGCGCCCTCATCATCGGGAACGGACATTATGATCGATGTCTGCCATCCCTGTGCTTGCAGCCGGCGGGCAATGAAGGAAGAGTTTGTATCCTGCGTCTTCCCGCTCGTCAATTCGTTGCCTATGGTCAATATGCCGACTTTCATATGAACAAATCTCTAAAAAATATTCTGCGAAACTATATGAGATGTTATATGCCCCAGAACTTGATGATAAGGAGGAGTGCGATGTTGGCGTACATGCCTGCAACAACATCATCTATCACGACTCCGTAGCCGCCGGGGAGTCTCCTATGGAAATACCCCGCGGGAAATATCTTGAGAATATCAAATAACCGGAAAAGGATGAAACCGATAAACACGTGCAAAACTGTCGGAGCAACGAGGAACATGGTCCATTGAAAACCGACCATCTCGTCGATAACAATGAGAGAGGTGTCCTTTTCGCCAAACAGCTTCTCAGCTTTATTGGATACATAACACGCGAGTAAGGTGAAGGCCACCACAAATACAAAATAGAGGGCCCAGGACAACCGGGAAAAGGCCAGATATATCGGTATGCCGACGATTGTGCCGGCAGTACCCGGAGCAAAAGGGACGAGCCCGCTGCCGAAACCGGTGGCAATAAACTTGATTATTCGGTCGATGAGAAAGGCACCTCTTCTTGAATTCGGTAGCGAGCGCATTCCCCGCAGATTTCTGCGGGGTAAGAGAGCGAATGCCGAACGATACTGTTCCATAAGAATCGAAGATTCTCCGCAGCTTGCTGCGGAGAGCTTCAATTAGATATGCGACAGGTTTGTCTTTTAGGCAGCAACAATACCTTCTTTTCGTAACCCTGTCAACGGCATTGAAAGACGTTCTGGCATCCTTTTCTTGACACAAAGAGGAATTTTCCCGTATACTTGGCCACTATAATTTTTATGCGTGAGAAATGAGAATCAGAATAACGACAGAATCGCTGGATACCTTGGGCCGTGAAGGTCTGGCCCTGGGCTTCTTTCATGATGAAAGGCCCCCGAGGGGACAGTGTGGCTTCGTGGACTGGCGCCTCAACGGCATGATTTCGAGAGAGCTCGCCCGTGGCCACATCGCCGCAGCATTCATGGAGAGAATTATGATTGCCTCCCCCCCGCGTATTCCCGCCTCCAAAATTCTGCTTCTCGGTATGGGAACTTTGGCTGAACTTACCGACGATAGACTTTATCAGGCGGGATATCATCTGTCGGAGATAATGGATGGCATCCTCTGTAATGATTTCGCTTTTGATCTTCCCGCCGCCGGCAGGTGCCATTTGCCTGTCTCTGCAATAACAGAATCAATGATTCGCGGATGTTTTGATTTTCTGTCGAGAGACATCGAAAAATGGGCGACATCTTCTACGACCATCCTCGCCGATGAGTCCTATCTCGATGAAGTTGTCAGCGGTTTGCATAATTTCAGGATCAACGCCAGAGACATATCCATCATCGAAATTGAAGGTTCTCCGGAGAAAACAATTATCTGATTCCTGCCGGCGCACCTGACCCTCAAGTACGTTCCCCAATGATCTTCGCGGCTTCTTTCCCTTCGAGAAAATCTTCTTGACAATAGAACGATAGTTCTATTAATCTGCTTCTATGGAAAACCTGGAGGTCATCCTGTGAGCGAAATCCTCTTCAGCCTTTATTCATGGCCCCAGGCCATTATCCATATCGATGGCGACGCCTTCTTTACATCCTGCGAGGAAGCCATTCACCCGGAGCTTAAAGGGAAGCCCATCATCACAGGGGGAGAGCGGGGTATTGTCGCCTGCGCCAGCTATCCCGCAAAAAGGCTGGGGATCAAGCGCGGCGTCCCTCTCCATGAGGCAAGAGCCCTCTGCCCGGAGCTTATTATCCTCCCATCCGACTATGAGATCTACAGCCTCTTTTCCCGGCGGATGTTCAACATCATAAGGCGCTTCACCCCGCAGGTGGAAGAATACTCTATCGACGAGGCCTTTGCAGACATCACGGGCATGCGCAGGGCCCACCATGCCTCGTACGATACCATCACCCTCCGGATAAAAAGCGAGATTCAAAAGGAGTTGGGCATTACCGTATCGGCAGGGCTGAGCCTCACCAAGGTGCTCGCCAAGGTGGCTTCCAAGCACAGGAAGCCAAACGGCTTTACCGCCATTCCCGGAAGATTGATTGCCCGGTATCTCAAGGATCTGCCGGTGGAAAAAATTTGGGGCATAGGCTACGCCACAGCCAGTTATCTGGAGAAGATGAAGGTCAGGACCGCTCTCGAATTTGCCAGGCTCCCGGAACGCACCATAGAGGAACGCTTCACGAAGCCCGGGGTGGAGACATGGAGAGAGCTGCGGGGCGAATCCGTATATCCCGTATCGCCGGAAGAGAAGAGCACCTATGCCTCCATCAGCAAGACGAAGACATTTTCACCTCCGACTTCCGACAGGGAATACCTCTTCGCCCATCTTTTGAGAAACATGGAATCCGCCTGTATCAAGGCTCGGCGCTATTCCCTGGCCGCCCGGAAGATCATCCCCTTCCTGAAGAAAAATAATTTCGATACGGCGGGCTGCGAGGCAAAGCTGACGCGCCCCTCCGTGTATCCCCTGGAACTCTCCCCCCTTCTGCAGGAGCTTTTTGACGGGCTCTATGAGGAGAAGGATATCTACCGGTCCACAGGCATTGTCCTTGTCGACCTCGTACCCGATACCCCCGTTCAGTATTCCCTCTTTGAAGATCCGCTGAAAGCGGAAAAGATCAAGCAGCTCTATGAGGCAGCCGATACCCTGAGCGGGAAGTACGGCAAGCACACCCTTCACCTGGGCGGCTCGCACGCAATCGAGGTCTTCGGCAAAGGCAGGCGTGGGGCGCCAACGGTGAGGCAGCAAACCCGCATGTATGGTGAGACGAACCGTAAACACATAGGGCTACCCATCCTGCACATAAAGACTTAAGAAGCAGAAAATGTTTTCGCAAGCGCAACGTACCGTGGAAGATGCGCACTTTGCGTTCTTTTCTCTTGACAAATTCATATCAATGTTGGTAATTATGACCAGAATTATGGTTAACTAAAATTGGAGTCAGATTATGAAAACACTCTCATTATCCGAGGCAAAAATGAAATTCAGTTCCATCGTGGACATGGTAAGCTCCACCGACGAGGAGATCGTTATCACAAAAAACGGGCGGCCCGCGGCGATTATCATAAGTCCTGATGAGTATGAAAGCATCAAGGAAACAGCCAATATACGCTCAGACGCAGCATTGATGAAGGAAATCAGCCAGGGGCTTAAATCATTGAAGGCAAAACGGGCGCAAGTCTTCACCCTTGACGAATTATGAAACCAATCCTTCATACACTGCGGATGCCGGAAGAAATGGCCGCTTTGATTCGTGGGATGCATCCGGAATTAAAGAAAAAAATCAAGGCCGGGCTCAAGGCAATCATGGAAGCGCCAGACACAGGCAAGATACTGCGGGATGAATTGGCTGGGTTACGCAGTATGCGGGTTAGTAAATTGAGGATAATCTATCGCGTCTCAAAAAAAGAGATTGAAGTTGTCGCCGTTGGTCCCCGTATCAGGATTTACGATGAAACATACAGGCTCCTCCAAAAGGAGAAACGGAAAAGCACATAGAATTCTGGGAAAGAATCGATAAGCTCCACCATAATATCTCTGCAACTCTCCACTGCTCCGTAAGAATCGAGGATTCTCCGCAGTTTGCTGCGAAGAGCTTTAATACGGGTGGAAACATGTGTATTGGAGAAAAAATATTCCGACGAACAAAGGGGGCTCTATGTCTTCCTGTATGCTTGTTTTCTGGTTTCAGCTCAGTCATGCAACGTTTCACTTGGTAACGTTCATGCCAAGACCCCGAATACTGACAGGACGCCCATGTCCAGTCATAATCCTGAAAGGAAAACAGGTTAACAGGATAACGGCGAAAAGTGTGCCTGGATTATGCCTGAAAATGCCCGCTGCTCTGGTAAAACCAGCGAATACTCCTCAAGCGCATTCTTTAAATGACACTCAAGAAGTTCTCGCAAATGCACGGGTGGAAATCGTATATCAATAACACAAGATTTTGTTGTTCAATTGTCTTGACATAGAAGATGTCTTTCCCTATACTTCATCCATCCAGAAGCAAGTTCTTATCAATTAAGCTATATCAATAATCTCTATCTAGCAGGTTCAGCATTGAACTCGCTGCCAAAGGAGGGGGAGACAATGTGGAATAGGAAGACGCTAACTAATCTTGCCCCATGGGCGTTGTGTATCGCACTGGGCTTACTGTCCACGGCTGCTTTTGGACAGACGGGGCAGACAAATCCAAGCACTTTGACCTTGATCGGTGGCAACATGTCCACCGTTACAGGCACTTGCAGCGCGGGTGCGCCCTGGTTCACCGTTTTTGGACCGATCACTTTAGTGGAGCAAACACGGCAGGGAGTAGGCACTGACCAAACGCTAGCATATGTACAAGGGGGACAGCCTGGGCGAGCTGAACTGCGCATGCAGTGTGTTCAGGGAGGTTGGGAGAACCTTTATAAGCAGGGAAGTCTTTCCCCGGTCGTCGCCAAGACGTTGATAGCCGTTCAGGCGCCCACCTGCACATTCGATTCAAGCTCATACACTCTCGATGTGGGGCAGGCGGTGACTGTTACCGTCAAGTGTTCAGGAGGACAGCCGAACTTCAGATCGAGCAGTTCAGGGCCATATAGTGTTACCCCGAAGAGCATCGCGCCGAACACAGCCCAGGCAACACTGACCGGTCTCCAGGCAGGGCAGGGCAATTTACCCGTGTTTTGCACTCTAGGAGTCGGGCAGACTTACCCATCCTACAACGAGCCAATCGCCAAGGCCCCGGTCACGGTCAAAGCTCCCATCGTGACACGGACACCAACACCGCAGCGGGTCGGGGACACCTTGCCGAAGCCTAAGTTCTGAGCAGCGCTGCTGTTGTAGTCACGATCTGAGAAGGGCGCTTTCAACGCGCCCTTTTTTCGATTCCGTGCTATGACATTGCTTTTTCCGCGATTTCGTTTCTCATCGTGCATTTGCAGTTTGCGCGATTAACGGCTGCTGCCGCTGACAGATGCTCCTTCTTGGCTTTGGCTTAATAGGCGTTGCGGGAATCAGGCGAAAGCTGAGTTAGCAAACAGGGTATAGAACTAAAGCGAAAGGCAGGGTCAGATGGCTGCCTTTTTTGTTTATTTCCTTCGGTAATTATCAACTGCAAGGTCAACCTCCCATTGCAGACTTGTAGGTGTTGCCAGTAACCTACTTCTTTAATATTTTCATTCATTGCTCTCACACAGTACGGGTTGAAAGCTGCTACACAAGCGCATCTGGCGCTAATGTCAAATCACATTCTCTCTACCGTTTACTCAAATGCCAACAGGGACACCAGGCTGTCAGCTAGTGCGAGACCGGTGCGGGTAGGCTGCAGACGACCTTCATTTATTTCAATGAACCCTGCCTTAACGAGTCTTGCCAGGGCATCAGCTTTTTCCGATATGAGATCACAGCCGTACCTGCAGGAATGATTGTGCAGGTGGATGCCCCTCTTCGTGCGGAGACCGAGGAAGAGTGCTTCCAGATGCAACTGTTCTTTCGTCAGTATCTCTGAGGAAGCCAGAGGCAGCTTTCCCGCCCCGATATCCCCGATATATTCATCGAGAGAACTATGATTCCACCAGCGCTTATGTCCCATAAAAGAATGCGCAGCCGGGCCCAGACCAAGGTAAGATGTATGGTTCCAGTATTTCTGATTATGCTTTGATGCCAGCGAAATGTCCCTTGCGAAGTTGGATACCTCATAGTGGACATATCCGGCATTCTCAAGGATTTCTGAAGTTCTTATGAAGAATGCATGCTGGCGCTCTTCGTCTGGCAAGACAATTTCTCCCCGGTGATGCCGGAGGCCAAGGGGTGTGCCGGCTTCGATGGTCAACTGATAACAGGAAAGGTGTGCCAAGTTAAGAGATAGCGCCTGCGATAGGGTGTCAAGCCATGATGTCATATCCTGTCCTGGTATGCCATAAATCAGATCGATGCCGATGTTCTCAAATCCGGCGTTCCCCGCAGCTTCTATAGTATCCAGGGCCTCACGGACGGAGTGCCTGCGCTTGAGGAATGTCAGAACCTTATCGTCAAATGACTGGATGCCTATGTTGAGGCGATTGCATCCCAGGCGGCTAAGAGATTCCAGATATTCCTGTGGACTATCTGCCGGATTGATCTCGACGGTGATTTCCGGGTTTGGTGAGAGGGTGAAGGTATTTCGAATATTCGCAAGAATGCCGGCGAAGCGCTCTATGGCAAGGAGAGAGGGCGTGCCGCCGCCGATATAGACAGTGTCAAAGCGGGTGAACGTCTCCCGATACATTTCCATTTCACTCATGAGTGCATTCAAGAATTCGTCGATCATGGTGAAAGAGGTAACCGAATAGAAACTGCAGTAGGGACATTTGCTTTTGCAGAAGGGTATGTGAATGTACAGGCCGGGAGTTGTATCTGTTGTTGAGATGTCTATGCTGGATTCCATATCAAGAGATTTAAAAAAGTGAAGATTGATTTCGTGAAGGGCGCACAAAAATTTTATCATGATGCATCTTCATTCAGTGCCGGACTTCAGGACGGCGAGAAAGGCGCTCTGCGGGATGCTGACCGAGCCTATCATCTTCATGCGTTTCTTTCCCTTCCTCTGTTTTTCGAGAAGCTTTCGCTTCCGGGTAATGTCTCCGCCGTAGCATTTCGCCGTTACGTCTTTGCGGAAAGCCGAGATCGTCGTTCGGGCAACAATCTCCCCGCCGATTGCTCCCTGAATTGCGATTTTGAACATTTGCCGGGGTATCTCATCCTTGAGGCGTTCGCAGGCCAAGAGCCCCCTGGCGCGTGCGCGATCCCGGTGCACGATCTGCGACAGGGCATCAACTTTCTCCCCGTTAACCAGGATATCCAGGAGGACAAGGCTTCCTTCCCGGTAATCGATCACGTCATAGTCAAAGGAGCCATAGCCCTGGGTGACGGACTTGAAGCGGTCATAATAATCATAGATAACCTCGGCGAGGGGTATTTCATAGATGAGTTCCGCCCG
>Ga0182021_10001316_pt1 | contig 28252 bp, 18 predicted proteins | sample 612E3MmetaG_FD_120493 | JGI IMG/M metagenome (GOLD analysis project Ga0182021, IMG submission 120493) | Permafrost microbial communities from Stordalen Mire, Sweden - 612E3M metaG (Illumina Assembly) | ecosystem: Environmental > Terrestrial > Soil > Wetlands > Permafrost | place: Sweden...
ACCCTCATCGAGGCGCCAGCCCCAGCGACCGCACGAGCGAAGAAGGCGAAGACCGTCCGCGAGCCGCGGTCGGACGCGACGATGTTCTCGGACTGGATGAGCGAGCTCGACCTCGCCATGACCGGCGACGTGGAGGACTGGGACCTCGAAGCCACCGACGGTGGCACGGTGATCACGGGTCCTGAGCGCTTCGACGTCCTGCTCACACCACCCCTGTGGCCGGACGTGCCGCTCGGCGAGAAGTAGCCCTGCCCGGCGCCAGCCCCCGCCCTGACCACTGATCTGCCACAGTGGGCCTCGTGAGCGAGACAGAGCGGGCCAGGACGTGGGCCGGGACGATGGCTGGTCACACGCAAGGCCACACGGTGCATGCGCACGAGGACACGTACGCGCGCCTCGATGCGCCGCGCGTCGTCCTGCGTGAGGAGCGCGAGGCGTGGGAGGACGCCCACCTGGCGCCCGGAGCGAGCCGTGCGTCGGGTGCCGGCGACCGTGCCAGGCCGGAACAACCCAGCATCGAGCGCACGTGCTTCGAGCGGGACCGCGACAGGATCGTCCACTCGGCCGCCTTCCGACGGCTGGCCGGCAAGACCCAGGTGGTCGTGTACCCGCTGGACCACCAGCGCACCCGCCTCTCGCACGCCCTCGAGGTCGCGCAGGTCGCAACGTCCATCGCGCGCGGCATCGGCGCGAACGTGACGCTCGCCGACGCGATCGCCCTCGGCCACGACTGCGGCCACGGGCCTGGTGGTCACGCGTCGGAGGATGCGTTCGACCCGTACCTTCCGGGTGGCTACGACCATGGTCCCTGGGGCGCCGACGTCGTCCTCGCCCCCCTCAACCTGTGCCGGGAGACGCTCGACGGGATCCGCAACCACTCGTGGTCCCGGCCGGCGCCAGAGACCATCGAGGGCGAGATCGCATCCTGGTCCGATCGCATCGCGTACTGCTCCCACGACTTCGAGGACGCCGTCGGAGCCGGGATCGTACGTCCCGAGGACCTTCCGGACGAGGTCGCGGCGATCTGTGGTCGCACCCGGTCGCAGCAGCTCGGTACGTTCATCCACGCTGTCATGTCGTCGTCCGTACGTACCGGCGAGATCGGCATGGACGAGGAGTCGGCCGCCGCACTGGCGGGCCTGCGGCAGTTCAACTACGACCGCATCTACACCCGGCCGGAGTCGGTGGCACAGGCTCAGGCGGTGATCGCAGTGCTGCGAGGACTGGTCGACCACTACCTCGCGCACCCCGAGGACGTACCGGCGGAGAACGCTTCTCCGGTGGGCGGCGACGACTCCTGGGTGACCACCGTCATCGCGTACGTCGGGGGCATGACCGACCGGTACGCGTTCGAGACGGCCGCGCAGCTGCTCGGCTGGGACCCGGCTCGCATCCCGCGCGGGATCGGCCGCGGAGCCTGACACCCACCCCATGCGGCGATCGTCCGCAACGGCGCAGCCGCAGGGCACTAATGTCGGCTGGCGTCGGGAGGAGACCGCGGATGAGCACCACAACTATCGCGCTCAGTGCGGAGGGGGTCGCACTGTGGCTGGTGGTACGCGACTCGTGCCTGCCGGAGGTCGTCCACTGGGGCCCAGCGCTTCCCCAGTCCACCGCCGACGTGGCGTCCGCGATGCTCGCGATCGAGCCGCCTGCGGCCGAGGGCGGGATGGACGTCCCCGTGCGCGTGTCGGTGCTGCCGGAGTCGGGTACCGGGTTCTTCGGACGGCCTGGAGTCGAGGGACAGCGGGACGGCCGTGACTGGTCGCCCCGGTGGCGTACGGACTCGGTGACCGTTGACGGCGAAGAGCTCAACGAATCCCATGAAGGTGGTCCCGGTGTCGTCCTCGTGACCGCCCATGACGACCGCACGCAGCTCGCCCTCGCGCTCGAGATCGACCTTCTACCGAGCGGTCTGGTGAGGACTCGCGCGACCGTCACCAACCTGGGCGACGACCCGTACACGCTCGCTGCGGTCACACCACGCCTGCCCGTACCGGCTCGCGCAGCAGAGCTGCTGGACTTCGCCGGTCACTGGGGTACGGAGCGCACGCCGCAACGGCTCCCGTTCGCCGTAGGAGCGCATGTCCGTGAAGGACGTCGGGGCCGCACAGGTTTCGAGGCGGCCACGGTCCTGCACACGGGCGAGCCTGGCTTCGGCTTCCGCTCGGGCGACGTCTGGGGCGTCCACGTCGCGTGGAGCGGCAACCACGTCCACGTCGCCGAGCGCCTCGCGAACGGTCGCTGGCTCGGCGGAGGCGAGCTGCTCCTGCCGGGCGAGATCAGGCTCGCGGCCGGCGAGTCGTACACGTCGCCCTGGCTGTACGGGTCGTACGGCCACGGGCTCGACGAGCTGTCCCACCGCTTCCATGCATACCTTCGCGCTCGGGAGGGCTACCCCACCTCGCCGCGCCCGGTCACGCTGAACAGCTGGGAGGCCGCGTACTTCAACCACGACGTCGACGAGCTCATCCGGCTCGTCGACCTGGGCGCCCAGGTCGGTGTCGAGCGGTTCGTGCTCGACGACGGCTGGTTCGGCTCGCGTCGCGACGACACGCGAGGGCTGGGGGACTGGTTCGTCTCGCCTGACGTGTACCCGCAGGGGCTCCACCCGCTCGTCGACCGTGTCCGCGGCCACGGCATGCAGTTCGGCCTGTGGGTCGAGCCGGAGATGGTCAACCTCGACTCCGACGTAGCCCGCGCTCACCCGGACTGGGTCATCCAGGTGCCGGGTCGGCTGCCGCCGGCCACGCGCCAGCAGTATGTCCTCGACCTCACGAACCCGGCCTGCTACGACTACCTGCGTACGTCCCTGGTCGCGCTCCTCGACGAGTACGAGATCGCGTACTTCAAGTGGGACCACAACCGCGACCTCGTCGACGGCGGAAGCCCGGTGCACGAGGGCCGACCGGCGGTGCACGAGCAGACGCTCGCTGCGTACCGGCTGATGCGCGAGCTCAAGGACCACAAGCCCGGCCTCGAGATCGAGTCCTGCTCGTCCGGCGGTGCCCGTGCCGACCTCGGCATCATGGAGATCTGCGACCGGATCTGGGTGTCCGACGACACGGACGCGGGGGAGCGTCTGCGCATCCAGCGTTGGACGATGACGCTGCTGCCGCCTGAGCTGCTGGGATGTCACATCGGGAGCTCGCCCTCCCACCAGACCGGCCGTCAGTACAGCGCGGCGTTCCGGGCGTCGACCGCCCTCATCGGACACCTCGGCGTCGAGTGGGACCTGCGGGTCGTCAGCGAGGCCGAGCTCGCCGAGCTGAAGATGTGGATCTCCCTCTACAAGGGGCTCCGCTCCCTGCTCCACTCCGGCACGGTCGTCCGGGGTGACGAGGATGGCCTGTGGCTGACCGGCGTCGTGTCGCTGGACAGGAGCCGCGCCGCGTACGTGCTGTCGACCACCACCGTCTCGACGATGGAGCTGACGTTCGGCCGGATCCGGCTCGCGGGTCTCGACCCGAGCAAGCGCTACGCCGTACGACCTGTGGTGGTCGACGGTCCGAGCGCGGCGCCGGCCTTCAAGGCTCCCTGGTTCGGCGAGCCCCAAGGCAGCGAGTTCGCCGGGACCCAGGCGTCCGGCGCGTGGCTCGGCAGCGAGGGACTGGCCCTTCCGGCCCTGTGGCCGGACTCGCCGATCGTCCTGCTCGTACGGGCGGTGTGAGGCTCACCCCGCTCAGACCACGGTGAGGATGGCCAGCAATGGCTCTGCGGGCTGCGACGTCAGCGGACCGTCCTCAGCCACCCACACCGTGGCTCCGGGTTCGTGGCGGCTCCCGCCCTGCAGGGTCGCTTCGCCGTGAACGACGGTGAGGACCGACTCGCCGGGTACGTGGACGGTCGTACCCGGTAGGGCAGCGATCCGGTAGCTGGTGCTCCGCGGGGACGCGTACTCCAGTCGGAGCGCGGGGGTCTCGGGGATGCGCCGGGGCGGGCGATGGCGCCGGAGCTCGATCCCGACCATCCTCAAGGCCCCGTCGTTCGACGACGAGGCGGTCACCCGGTGAACGACCGGATGGGCTGCATGGGGCTGCCACAGGAGTGTGCCGTCCGGCATCCTCAGCCAGCCCACGGTGAGGCGTCTCAGCAGCCAGCCGACGCTGCGCAGCAAGCCGCTGGACCGTCCCGGCCGGGTGACGTTGTGCTGTCGCCAGGTGTTGTCCGATCGGAACCGGCCGCCACGTACAACCACGTACACCGTGTCCTGGTCGTGCCTGTGGTCGAGCGTCGTCGTCCCTGGCTCGATCCGCGCCTCGTACACGCGGACGAGGTCGTTGCCGAAGAGCTCCTCGTGAACGGGTTCGCGGTCGACGGGAACCCACGCCGGCCGGGGCGGAGTTCCGCGCGTCATCGCGTGCCCGCTGTCGGCCGGAGGAGTCCGACCTCGCGCAGCCAGTTGATGGTCTCTGCCAGTATGTCGACGAGCGGAGTGCGTCCCAGACCGAGGCTGGTGCGCGCTTTGGTGTCGTCGACCACGAGGTTCCCCGTCGCGCGGCGGTACTTGGCAAGGCTGAGCTCGGGCTCGGTGCCGGTCGCGGCAGACTTCAGCTCGGTGGCGAGGAATGCGAGGCCGAGGAAGGCCCGCGACGTGGCGCGTTCAGGAACGGGCTTGTCCAGGAGGCGGGCGATGGTCTGTACGACCTCGAGGAAGGTCGCCTCGGTCCCGCCCAGGATCACGTTCTCTCCCTCAAGGGGTGCCTGGGCGGCGGCGATCTGTGCCGCGACCACGTCGTGCACCGAGATCCAGGTGGCGGAGCCGGGTGGCACCACGCGCAGTCCGCTCTCATAGATGGGCAGGATCAGCTGCTGCGACCAGTTGGCGGAGTCGTACGCCCCGAGGATGTTGACCGGGTTGAGGATCACGGAGGAGAGGCGCCCTGATCGGCTCGCAGCCTTGACCAGCTGCTCGGCCGCCCACTTGCTCTTGCCGTAGTTGTCACCCATGCGAGCTACGTTCGTGGACGAATCCTCGCGGAGCCGAACCCCCGGTTGGTAGCCGTACGCCGAGATCGACGAGGTCGCGACCAGTCGGCGGGCCCCAGCGCGCTCCGCTGCCTCGATCACACCCTGGGTCCCGTCGACGTTGTCCCGGAACTGTGCGACACGGTTCCTCGACCATGTGGTCGTGTTCCCGGCGAGATGGAAGACGACGGGGTCCTCGGTGCCGGCGAAGGCCTTGTCGAGGGACTCGGCATCGCCCAGGTCCCCCATGGCGATCCGGACGTCGGGGAGGAGATCCACGCGGTCTCCCTCGCGACAGAACGCGGTCACCTCCCAGCCCTCGGCGACGAGACGCTCGACCAGATGACGGCCGACGAACCCTGCTGCTCCAGTGACGATGGTGTCCGCGGACATGTGCGCTTCCTTCCATACTGATGGTATTCAATACCAATGGTATCGTTTGCGCATGTCGACACAACCCTCTTCCCGTCGTCGCCCGACTCGGGAGCAGACGCGAGCGCGACTCCTCGAGGCCGCCGCAGAGACGTTCTCCGAACGAGGCTTCCAGGCGGCGTCCCTCGACGAGGTGGCCACCAGGGCGGGCCTCACGAAGGGAGCCATCTACTCGAGCTTCAGCAGCAAGGAGCGGCTCTTCTTCGCAGTCATCGAGGAGCGCTGGCAGGAGCGGCTCGAAGGCGCCCGACACGTCACCGGCGACAGCCGACCAGCGGCAGGCCACGCGTTGGGGGAGCGGCTCGCGGCGTTCACGGCGGACGACCCGAACTGGCACCTGGCGTTCCTCGAGTTCTGGGCGGCCAGCGTCCGGGGTGACCGCGCCAACGTCGAGGAGCTCCGCGAGCGTAGGCGGGACTTCCGAAAGGGGATCGAGGCCCAGCTCGTACAGGCCGGGGTCGACGAGCATGCCGACCAGCTCGCGGTGATCATCCTCGCGCTCTCCAACGGCCTGGCCATCGAAGGCGCCATCGACCCTGACAGTACGAAGGATGTGTTCGCTTTCGCCCTGGAACGCCTGGTCAGCAGCTGACCGGCGTTCCTCGTGCACGAGGGCTGACAGGCACGAACCCCAGGCGCACCGAGACGGGCACCTGGGGTTCGACGAGCTGAGAGCCGCTTACGCCTTGCAGCCCCACTGGCTGAGGCCGGACGTGGCGTAGATGCGGTTCGCCACCGTGATCTGCTGCTCACGGGACGCCAGGTCGGCACGGGGGGCGAACTGGGCGCCACCGTGTGCGATCCAGGTCCCCTGGGCGAACTGCAGGCCGCCGTAGTAGCCGTTGCCGGTGTTGATGTGCCAGTTGCCGCCGGACTCGCACTTGGCGACCTTGTCCCACATCGCCGCGTTGGAGAGGTCGAGACCCGCGGTCGACCCGCTGGTGGCGAGCGGTGCCGCCGCGACGACGGTGGCCCCGGCCTTGGTGCCGACGGTCGTGACCTGGGCGGTCGCGGGGCTGTCGGCGGACGAGACGAGGGTGCGCGACTCCTCGACGCCGTCGACGGTCACGACCTTGAAGGTGCTGGTCTTCACGCCGTTGACGCCCTTGGTGGTCACCTTGGTCGTGCCCTTGGCGACGGTCCCGTCCTTGACGGTGGTGGAGGTGAAGGCGATCGGCTCAGTGGTCTGGGCGGTGGTGACCACGACCCGCTTCACCGTGACGGTCTGGCCGTCGGTGAGGCCGTCGGTGATCTCGGGGGAGACCCTGTCGGACACGCTCACGGTGACGCCCGCGTCGTACAGCGCACCGGCGACGGTCGACGCGTAGGTGGACAGCGTCGAGCTCGTACCGTCATGGGACACGGTGACCTGCTTGGCGCGGATGCGCGTGACCTTGATCGTCTCGCCGCTCTTCACCTGGGCATCGGTGGCGGGCTCGACGGTGTCCTTCTGCTCAAGCGCCACGGAGTTCTTCGCGAGGACGTCGCCGACGGTGCTGACGTAGCCGTTGACCTTCAGGGACTGCCCGTCAACGACGAGGGTGACCTCCTTCTGCAAGGTCGAGGCAGCCGCCACGCCGGCGCCGCCAATGGCGAACACCGCGGCGACACCGGTGATGATCAGTTTTCTGGGGACAAACACAGTGCTGGATCCTTCTCCGGGGACTAGGACAAGAGGAATCATAAGCGGTCCCTGAGAGAATTCCAAAGAATCTCTCAGGAAAGGTGGCCCCACAAGGGGCGTCGCCGGCTAGGGGCGAAGGGCGAGGCGAAGCTCGGGCGTCACGATCCGTGCGTGCTCGATGAACCGGTGGGCGACAGCCACGGTGGTCGCCTGGCCGGCCATGATCCCGAGGAGGACGAGCACCTGTGCCGCACCCGCCTGTACGGGTGAGCCGCCACCCAGGAGGACGCCGATGAACGCTCCCGGCAGCGTGACAAGCCCCACGGTCCGGGTCTGGTCGTTGTTCGGCATGGTCGCGTCACGTGCCGAGTCAGGATCGGTCAGCCGGATCGACTCGGCACGGGAGAACCCCAGGGAGAGTCCCGCCTCGTACTCGCCGAGGTGGTCCCGCAGGTGCGTGAACGAGTTCCGCGCCACGAGCGTGTGGGCCGTCATCATGTTGCCGATGACGATGCCCGCGATCGGGATCAGCGAGAGTCCGTTGAGCGGTGCGGTACCCGTCGCGTACACGATGAGCAGTACGGGGAGGATGCCCGCTGCCATGGCCACGGACACCCAGGGCCAGCACGCGGTGACGCGGACGCGCTTCGACGTGGTGTAGACGCCGATGACGAACATCACTAGGACGAAGGCGAGCGCGGACCACAGGTGCTGCAAGGCGGCGACGATGATCACCGACACGATCGCGAGCTGCACGATCGCCCGAACGGCCGCCACGACCGTCTGCCGCCCGATCCGCAGGTTGCCGACGCGCGACACGACGAGCGTGAGGGCGACCATCAGTACGAGTGCCAGTCCGAGCTGCCACGTGGGTTCCACGGTCACGTGCCCATCATGACCCGTTGCGGGCCGGTCTCCCGTCTCTGCTCGTGCTCGCCGCCCGTACAGGTGCTCTCCTCAGCCGTACAGGTGCTCTCCTCAGCCGTACAGGTGCTCTCCTCAGCCGCACAGGTGCTCTCCTGAACGCGCTTCGCCTCTCGGGAGAATATGTAAGGACATGAGGTTGACACTTGCTTGTGACATGGGTTGAATGTCAGTGACCTGATCCCCGACGAAGAGAACCCCATGACAGACTCCTCGACTCCCCTCGGCATCATGACCGGGCGCGGTCCGACCGTGCTGTGGAACGACTCGGCGACCAAGTCCGAGCTGGCGACCTCGATCTCGTGGGGTGCCGTGGGTGCGACGTGCAACCCGGTCATCGCCTTGTCGAGCATCCGCTCCGACCTGCCGCGTTGGACGGCGAGGATCGCCGAGCTCGGGCACGAGATGCCCGAGGCGAGCGAGTCCGAGATCGGCTGGAAGGTCGTCGAGGAGGTGTCGCTCGACGCCGCGACCCTTCTGCTGCCGGCGTTCGAGAAGTACGAGGGTCGCAACGGGCGGCTCTCGATGCAGACGGACCCGCGACTGGCCCGCAAGGCAGACGCGCTCGTCGCTCAGGCCGAGTACTTCTCGAGACTCGCGCCGAACATCATCGTCAAGGTGCCCGCCACCGCGGTCGGGGTGACCGCGATCGAAGAGGCGACGTACCGCGGGGTCAGCATCAACGTCACGGTCTCGTTCACGCACGCCCAGGTCCTGGCTACCGGCGAGGCGATCGAGCGGGGACTGACGCGGCGCGAGGCCGAGGGCAAGGACATCTCGACGATGGGCCCTGTCGTGACACTCATGGTCGGCCGGCTCGACGACTGGCTCAAGACCGCGTACGAGCGCGACCAGCTCTGCTTCGACCCCGGCTACCTGGAGTGGGCGGGTGTCGCCACGCTCAAGAGGGCCTACGAGGAGTTCAAAGCTCGAGGGCTCCGCGCGCGCCTCCTCGTGGCGGCCTTCCGCAACACGCTCCAGATCTCCGAGTTCATCGGCGGCGACGTCGTCATCTCGCCGCCGTTCTCGTGGCAGCAGCGTTACCAGAACGGTGGCAGTGCCGAGCCGCGCATGGACATCCCCGTCGCGCCGCGGATCCTGGACGCTCTGCGGACCATGCCGGAGTTCCGCAAGGCGTACGAGCCGGAAGGGCTCACCCCGGACGAGTTCCTCACCTACGGTGCCACGGCCCGTACGTTGCGCCAGTTCCTGACAGCGGACGAGGAGCTCGACCAGATCGTGCGTGACATCCTCATCCCAGCACCCTGATCGCTCCCGAGAGGACGCCGATGTCGACAACCATCCGGCTGACCGTCGCGCAGGCGTTGGTACGGTTCCTGGCCGCTCAGTACAGCGAGCGTGACGGCGTCGAGCAGCGGCTCATCGCTGGCTGCTTCGGGATCTTCGGGCACGGAAACGTGGCCGGCGTGGGCCAGGCGCTGCTGCAGGCCGAGGTGCAGCGGCTCGACGGCGACGAGGACGCACCCGACCTGCCGTACGTGCTGATCCGCAACGAGCAGGGCGGCGTGCATGCGGCCGCCGCGTACGCGAAGCAGAAGAACCGGTTGCAGACCTGGGCCGTCACCAGCTCGATCGGGCCCGGCGCGACGAACATGGTCACCGGTGCCGCGCTGGCGACCACGAACAGGCTCCCGGTGCTGCTCCTCCCGTCCGACATCTTCTCGACCCGCGCCGCCGACCCGGTGCTGCAGCAGCTCGAGGACCCGCGCTCGCTCGACATCTCCGTCAACGACGCGTTCAAGCCGGTCTCGCGGTTCTGGGACCGCATCAACCGTCCCGAGCAGCTCGCGTCGAGCATGCTCAACGCGATGCGGGTGCTGACCGACCCGGTGGAGACCGGCGCCGTGACGATCTGCCTGCCCCAGGACGTACAGCCCGAGGCGTACGACTTCCCGGTCGAGCTGTTCCGCTCGAGGGTCTGGCACATCGGTCGGCCGGTCCCCGAACCCGCCGCTCTCGATCGCGCCGTCGCTGCCATCAGGGCGTCGAAGCGCCCGCTGGTCGTGGCAGGCGGCGGCGTCGTCTACTCCGGCGCCTCGCAGGCGCTGCGCGCGTTCGCCGATGCCACGGGCATCCCGGTCGCCGACACGCAGGCCGGCAAGGGCGCCATCAACTTCGACCACAGGATGGCGGTCGGGGGAGTGGGCTCGACAGGCGGCAGCGCCGCGAACGCGCTGGCCCGCGAGGCTGACCTGGTGATCGGGATCGGGACGCGGTACTCCGACTTCACGACCGCCAGCCGTACGGTCTTCGCCGCCGAGGACGTGCGTTTCGTCAACGTCAACGTCGCCCGCTTCGACGCCGCCAAGCACGGTGCGGAGATGCTCGTCGCGGACGCGAAGGAAGCGCTCGACGCGCTGACCGCGGCGCTCACGGGGTGGAGCACGGACGAGGCGTACCAGCAGCACGCGGGCGAGCTCGACGACGCGTGGCAGAAGGTCGTCGACGAGTGCTACCACCGCGATCACACGCCGCTGCCGGCTCAGACCGAGGTGTTCGGCGCGCTCAACGAGCTCATGGGCGACTCGGACGTCGTCATCAACGCGGCCGGCTCGATGCCCGGCGACCTGCAGGCGCTGTGGCGTGCCCGTACGCCTGAGCAGTACCACCTCGAGTACGCCTTCTCGTGCATGGGCTACGAGATCCCTGCAGCCCTCGGCGTGAAGCTCGCGGTGGGGGACGACAGACAGGTGGTCGCGATCGTCGGCGACGGCACGTACCAGATGCTGCCGATGGAGCTCGCGACGATCATCCAGGAGGGCCTCAAAGTAATCTTCGTGCTGCTCGACAACCACGGCTTCGCCTCGATCGGGGCCTTGTCGGAGTCGCGCGGCTCGCAGCGCTTCGGCACGAAGTACAAAGTGCGATCCGCGGCGGGCAGCCTCGACGGCGAGAACGTTCCGCTCGACCTGGCGGCCAACGCGGCCAGCTGGGGCGCCGACGTCCTGCGCTGCGACGGGATCGCCGAGTTCAGGACCAACTTCGCAGTGGCCGTCGCCAGCGACCGTACGACCGTCCTGTACATCGAGACCGACCTCACAGGACCCAACCCTCCCGGCAGCGCCTGGTGGGACGTCCCGGTGTCGCAGGTCTCGGAGCTGGAGAGCACGCGGAAGGCGTACAGCGAGTACGTCGCCGCGAAGGCGGACCAGCGCCCGTACGTGTGACGGCTTGACGGGCGTAAACCCCGCCTCGTAGGGTCGTACATGTCAGGACAAAGACACCGTACGTCACGTCCTGAGCCACTCGAGAGAAAGAGTCAGCGATGCTGCGCCTCGCGATCATCGGGGCCGGTCGAATCGGCCAGGTCCACGCCCGCACGATCTACGCCCACGCCGGTGCCGAGCTGGTCACGATCGTCGACCCGGTCCCTGGAGCGGCGGCAACCCTGGCAGCCACGTTCGGCGCGAGGGGCACGGAGTCGGTCGAGGACGTGTACGGCGACCCGAGCATCGATGCCGTCGTGATCTGCTCACCCACGGCGTGCCACGTCGACCAGATCATCGCGTCGGTCGCCGCGGGCAAGGCTGTACTGACGGAGAAGCCCGTCGACCTGTCGGTCGCACGGGTCGACGAGTGCCTCACGGCGATCAAGGGCAGCGAGCACCGCGTCATGGTCGGCTTCAACCGGCGCTTCGACCCCGGCGTCGTCGAGCTCAAGGCGAGACTCGACAAGGGCGAGGTCGGCGAGCTGCGCCAGGTGACGATCATCAGCCGCGACCCGGCGGCCGCTCCGGCCCAGTACATGGTCGACTCCGGCGGCATCTTCAAGGACATGACGATCCACGACTTCGACATGGCGCGCTTCCTCCTCGGTGACATCGCCGAGGTGTCGGCCAGCGGCCACGCCTTCATCGACGACATCCGGGGCATCGGCGACATCGACACCTGCGCTGTCACGCTGACCGCTCCGTCCGGCGCCACCGCGACGATCCTCAACAGCCGGGTCTGCGCGGCCGGCTACGACCAGCGCATCGAGGTGTTCGGCCCGAAGGGTGCGCTCGAGACGACGAACCTCCGTACGACAGGCGTCCGGTCCAGCGGTGCCGGCGGCACCGAGGTCGCCGGCCCGTACCTCCCGTTCTTCCTCGAGCGCTACGCCGACGCGTACACGGCAGAGCTCGACCACTTCATCAGGTCCATCGAGGGCGGTACGGCTCCGTCGCCGTCCGTGCTCGACGGCCGCGCGGCCCTGGTCATCGCGGAGGCTGCGGGCCAGTCTCTCGCGGACCACGCCATGGTGCCTGTGGTCTGACGGCCGACCGTCAGCGCCGACCCCTAGACTCGGCGACGTGGTGGGGCTGATCAACGACGAGGACATTGCGGAGGTACGCGACCGTGCGCGTATCGACGACGTCATCGCCGCGTACGTCTCCCTCAAGCCTGCCGGTGGCGGCTCGCTGAAGGGGCTGTGTCCCTTCCACGACGAGAAGACCCCGAGCTTCCAGGTCACGCCGTCGCGCGGCTTCTACTACTGCTTCGGCTGCGGCGAGTCGGGCGACGCCATCTCCTTCGTCCGCAAGATCAACAACCTGTCGTTCGCCGAGGCTGTCGAGCACCTCGCCGACAAGTACGGCGTCCAGCTGCGCTTCACCGAAGGCCCTTCGGGTCCGCGCGAGAACCCGGGCAGCCGGCTGCGGATCCTCGAGGCGAACGGCGCGGCGGCGGAGTTCTACGCCGAGCAGCTGCTCACGTCGGACGCGGTCGTGGCGCGCCAGTTCGCCCAGGGCCGCGGCTTCGGGCGCGAGGTCGCCGAGAAGTTCGGGCTGGGGTTCGCGCCCACCTCGGGACGTGCGCTCGGTCAGCACCTCCGCGGACGTGGCTTCCGCGAGGAGGAGCTCATCGCGGCCGGGCTCATGCGCCAGGGCGGGTGGGACTTCTTCCAGGGCCGGGCGATCTGGCCGATCAAGGACGCCGGGGGGCTCGTTCTCGGGTTCGGTGCCCGGAAGCTGTTCGACGACGACCGGATGCCGGCCAAGTACCTCAACACCCCGGAGACGCCGGTCTACAAGAAGTCGCACGTGCTGTACGGGCTGGACCTGGCGCGTACGAACATCGGCAAGAAGAGCCAGGCGGTCATCGTCGAGGGCTACACCGACGTCATGGCCGCACACGTGGCGGGCGTCGACACGGCGGTCGCGTCGTGCGGCACGGCGTTCGGCGACGACCACGCCCGCCTCATCCAGCGGCTGCTCGGCGGCGACGCGTTCCACGGCGAGGTGATCTTCACGTTCGACGGCGACGCCGCGGGCCAGAAGGCGGCGCTCAAGGTCTTCTCCGGCGACCACCACTTCGCCGCCCAGACGTACGTGGCGGTGGAGCCGAGCGGGCTCGACCCGTGCGACCTGAGGCTGCAGCAGGGCGATGCCGCCGTACGTGAGCTCGTCGCCCGACGCCAGCCGCTGTACAGGTTCGTCATGAGCAACGTCCTGAGCCAGTACGACCTCGAGCGCGTCGACGGTCGTCTTGAGGCCCTGCGGGCGGCCGCGCCGCTGGTCGCATCGATCCGCGACAACTCCCTCGTGTCCGGCTACATTCGCGAGCTGGCGACGATGCTCGGCACCGACGTCGAGGAGGTCCGGAAGGTCGTCAGCAAGGTCTCCGGGCGACGTCCGACCGAGGCTCCCGCGCAGCAGCGCCCCCCCGTCGCGGCGCCGGAGGACGAGTCGCAGGGCGCGCTCATCACGTACGAGCTGCCCGACCCGAACGACCGCGCGCTGACCGTGGAACGGGACACGCTCAAGCTGATGCTCCAGTACCCGGACTCCTTCGAGGCCGGGTGGCACGGGGCGTCTCCCGACGACTACTCGAACGCTGCCTACCGCGCACTGTTCGCCGCGATCGCCCCGCAGTCGCCCGTGGGCGTGCCCAACTCCGAGTGGTCCCGGCGCGTCATCGAGGCGCTCGACGACGACTCGCTGCGCCAGCTGGCCGTACAGCTCGCGGTCGAGCCGCACCCCATGGCGGTGACCAGGTCCTACTCGGTCTCGTACGTCGCCAAGCTGCGCCTGCTCAAGGTGATGTACACGATCGCCACCCTCAAGTCGAAGCTCCAGCGGACGAACCCGGTGACCGACGAGGCCGTATACAACCAGATGTTCACGACGATGATCGCCCTCGAGGCGACCCGCAAGGAGCTGCTGGTCCTCTCGACCGGCGAATGAGGTTGTGAGCGGTTCTCCCAACACGGTGTTGTCGGGGTGTTGTCCGGCGAGATCGGTGGATGGCTGACGAAGGCCCTCCTCGGCCGTACATGGTCCTGGCATGACGACCACACAGCCGCTCACCGAGGCCGAGGAAGCCGCGCTCGCCGCCGCCGTCGAGATCGGCGTCCTCGCGGAGGAGGCTCTTCGAGGCGGCTTCGCCGTGGAGGCGTGCCTCGAGGAGCTCGACCTGCTTGCCGCGGAGGGACGCACGGCCAGGCACCGGTTGCTGCTGGCGAACGTAGGCCTGGTCAAGGCGATCGCGCGCGGCGAGTTCGGGGTGTCTCCCGCAGAGTTCGCCGAGGTCGTCCAGGAAGGCCATCTCGCGCTGGCCGAGGCGCTCGCGCGGTACGACCGCCGGCGCGGCCGGTTCGGCCCGTACGCCGCGGCGTGGATCCGGGCTCGGGTCCGAGGGGCTATCGCCACCGAGTGCGGCCGGGTCGGCGTGCCGGCGCGGGACATGGCGCGCTACTTCTCCGTGCGTCGCGCGGAGGTGGACCTCATGCAGTGCCTCGGGCGCTCGGTCGTGCCGTCGGAGATCCCCGGAGCGGACGGTGTGGCGGCCGTCCACGCCATCGTGACGCCTGCGCCGTTCGTGGCAGCCCTGCACGTGCCGGACGAGTCGGCGGTCAGCCACCTCGACCCGGACTCGACGTCCGAGGTTCTCCCGCTCCTCGACCGGCTGCCGCCGATGGAACAGCGGATCCTCAGACGCCGGTTCGGGTTCGAGGGCCCACCGGCATCGAGGCAGGAGCTGGCGGACGAGATCGGCGTGAGCGAGGCGACTGTACGGAGGATGGAGGCGCGGGCTCTGAGCACGCTGAAGACGGCGCTCGACCAGTCCGCCGCCGCGTGAACCCTAGATGGTGCCGGTGAGCCGCTGGAGGACCAGCGACGAGCCCGCGACCAGGATCCACAGCAGCCCGCCGAGCGCGACGGGGCGCCACCCCGCCTGCTTGATGTGCCGGAGGGACGACCCCATGCCGACCGCTGCCATGGCCACGGTGGTGCCGATGTAGGCCAGCTCCTTGATGACGGGCCCCCACGACGCGGGCACGACGCCCACCGACCGTGCGGCCGCGGCGACGAGGAACAGGACGAGGAAGGTCGGGACCAGCTTCCACCACACCGGTCCGGCCCCGGCTTCGGAGCCGCGATGCGTCCGCCACGACTCGTACAGGGCCAGCGGGATGATCGCGAGCGTACGGGTGAGCTTGACGACGACCGCCACCGTCGCGGCTGTGGCTCCATACACGGTCGCCGCTGCGACGACTGACGAGGTGTCGTTGATCGCGGTGCCGGCCCACAGGCCGAACGCCTCCTGCGACAACCCCATGGCATGCCCGATCAGTGGGAAGAAGACGGCGCCGAGCACGTTGTAGACGACGATCACGGTGACCGACAGGGCGATGGCGGTGGCTGGGGCGCCGATCACGGCGCTCATCGTGGCGATCGCGGAGGCGCCGCAGATGCCCGTCCCATACGTCACCAGCGCTCCGATCATCTGTTCGACGTGCAGGAGCTTCGCGAGGAGCCACCCGCCCAGGAGCGCGACGACGAGGGTGCCGAGGAGGACCGGGAGGGTTCGGCCACCCGTGCTGGCCACCTGTCCGAGCGACATGGTCGCGCCGAGCATCACGATGCTGGCCTGCAGGATCTTCTTGGCGGCGAACGCCGTGCCGGCCTTCCAGCTGTCGCGCTGCCCGGCGAACTGGCCAACGAGCAGGCCCAGCAGGATCGCCACGACCGGCCCCCCGAGCACCGGGACCACATGGCCCACGCCGTACGCGACCGCACCGATGAGCAGGGGAGGAAGCAACCCAGGCAGGTACCGTCGCGCAACGTTCACGGTCGTCCACCCTGTCACCCCGAGCGTCTTCCGTATCCCGGGGGAGCACAGATGAGACGTGAGATCGTTGCAAAACGCACTAACTAGGGGGTCGGCGCCCACGACGCATTCGTCGAGGAGCAGAATGCGACTAGCCTTGGCGACGCTGCCTCGGCTGCCGATGGAGTTCTGCTCCGAGGCACCAGCGCGCTGAAAGGGAGCGTGGCATGTCATTGAAGGCGCATACCTACCCCGGTATCCCCGAGGTCATCAACGGAAACGGCGCCGTCGCCCACGTGATGAAGCACGTGTGCGGTGGCGTGATCGGCTACCCGATCACACCGTCCACCGAGATCGCGGAGACCTTCGAGGCCGCACGCGCTGAAGGGCAGCTCAACGTCTGGGGCAAGCATCCCTTCTTCGTGGAGACCGAAGGCGAGCACTCCGCCCAGAGCGGCGCCATGGGCGCGGCCCTCACGGGCGGCAACTACATCTCCAACGCCTCGTCCAGCCAGGGCATCCTGTACGGGCTCGAGTCGCACTACGTCACCGTCGGCAAGAAGATCGGCGGCTTCGTGCTGCAGGTCGCGGCCCGCGTCGTGACCAAGCACTCTCTGAACGTCATGGCCGGGCACGACGACGTGTACGCGCTGCTGCCTACCGGCTACACGATCCTGTTCGGCTCGAACGCGCAGGAAGCCGCTGACCTGGCGGCCATCTCCTACCGCGCCTCCGCGCTGTCGCTCGTTCCCGTGGCGAACTGCATGGACGGCTTCGCCACCAGCCACGTGATGAGCGAGGTCCTGCTGCCCGAGCCTGAGCTGCTCAAGGAGTACCTCGGTGACCCGGCTGGCCGCATCCCCTGCCCGACCGTCGCCCAGGAGCTCCTCTTCGGTGCGAAGGGCCGGGCTTTCCAGCTCGAACGCTTCCTCGACCGTCACGCCCGCGACTTCGATGCAGGAGACCTGGCCGCGCTGCGCGCTCAGCTCACCAAGCAGGCGAAGGCGGTCGAGTCGGGCGACGAGGGTCTGCTGGCCACAACGCTGTCGTGGGTACCCGCCAGCCTCCAGAACCAGTGGCGCCGCCAGTGGGTCAACGCCCTGACCAAGGGCACCCGCCAGGTCGTACCGGCCCTGGTCGACCCGCACAATCCTGGCCTCACCGGGCCGGTCCAGAACCAGCCCGACTTCCAGGCCGGGGCGGCCGACCACCGGACGCACTTCGCCAGCGCCGTCCCGGCGATCGTCCGGGAGGCGATGGCCGACTACTCGGAGCTCACCGGCCGCGAGTACTCCCCGGTCAAGGCGTACGAGTGCGAGGACGCCGAGTACGTCATGGTCGGCATGGGCTCGATCACCGACGACGTACGCGCCGTTCTTGGGCACCTGCGCGCCGAAGGCATCAAGGCAGGCGTGGTCTCGATCAAGCTGCTCCAGCCGTTCCCTGAGGCGGAGCTCGTCGCCGCCATCGGCAACGCGAAGGCCGTCACGGTCCTCGAGCGCTCCGACGACACCGCCCTCACCCGTTCCGTCACCAGCGCCCTGTTCCACGCGCGGGCGAACGGCGAGTCCACGACCGAGCTGTTCGCCGGAGTCCCGAGTCTGTCCGCGATCCCGCGCCTGACCACGGCGATCTTCGGCCTGGGCGGCCACGACGTCCAGCCGCGGCACATCGTCGCCGGGTTCCAGAACATGGTGTCCGGCAACCCGGCCCCTCTCGTCTACCTCGGGTCACAGTTCTTCACGGCGAACCCGACCGCAGCGGTCGCGGTCATGCAGGAGAAGCTGCGCCTGGCCTATCCGGAGACCGAGCTCATGGCTCTCGAGACGGGTCCCAACCCCCAGGTCCTCCCTGCGGATGCCCTGCGGATCCGCTTCCACTCGGTGGGCGGTTACGGCACGATCGCGACCGGCAAGCTGCTCACCGACCTGCTCAGCTCCCTGCTCCACATGCACTCGAAGTCGGCGCCCAAGTACGGCTCCGAGAAGTCCGGAGCGGCGACCAACTACTACATCACGCTGTCCCCGGAGCCGGTCCTCATCACGAACGCCGAGCTCGAGGATGTCGAGGTCGTCGTGGCGCCGGACCACCAGGTCTTTGCGCACACCAACCCCCTCAAGGGCCTGGTCAACGGCGGGACCCTGATCATGCAGTCGACCAAGGACCCGCTCATCGTCTGGCAGGAGCTGCCCGCCTTCGCCCGGCGCGCGATTCGCGAGCGCGGCATCAAGTTCTACGTGCTCGATGCCTTCGCCATCGCCAAGGATCATGCGCCTACGCCTGAGCTGCAGACCCGCATGATGGGTATCGCGTTCATCGGCGCCATCCTCGGTCACGTGAAGGCCGTCGCCCACGACGGTGGCGCCGCCGAGACCGAGGCAGAGGTGCATGCCGAGCTCGCCAAGAAGTTCGGACGCCGCGGAGAGCGTGTCGTCGAGGCCAACATGGCAGTGATCCGGGACGGGATGACGGCCGCAACACGGATCGACTACGCCGATCCGGCCTTCGTCGCCGTCGAGGAGCAGGTCGTACGTGAGCGTCGCCGGACCCTGTCGCCTCTGATGTCGCCGTCGGTGGCCACCGCGCGTACGAGTGGCCTGTTCGACCCCGCGTACTACGAGGAGATCGTCGCCAAGCCGTTCCGCGAGGGCGTCATCGACGAGGCTCCAGTCATCCCGGGCACCGGCATGTTCATGCCGTCCGGCACGGCTGCTGCCAAGGACAAGGGGATCTTCCGCCGCGACGTACCCCTCTTCGACCCGTCGTCCTGCACCGCCTGCATGGAGTGCACCATCGCGTGTCCCGACAACGCGATCCCGAACGCCGGCCATGAGATCAGCGACCTGCTCGCCTCCGCCATCGCAGCCTCCGGGCTCGTCGAGGCCAAGCGCGCCGCGTGGTACGACCTCGTACCGGCCTGGTCGGACGAGGTACGGCGCCTCTTCAAGGCGACGTCGTCCGCCAGCGACCTCGCGGCCGTCGCGACGCAGGCTGCGTCAGCGCTCGCCGAGGAGTCCGTACCGACGGCCGAGCTCGACCAGATCGTCGCGGCGATCGCGTCCTTCCCGGTCGCTCGTACGCGTCCGATCTTCGACGCCGAGGAGAAGCGCGCGAGCGGTACCGGTGCGATGTTCTCCGTCACGATCGACCCGTGGAAGTGCACCGGCTGCATGCAGTGCGTCGAGGTCTGCGGTCCCGGCTCGCTGACCACGCATGAGCAGGACGACGACCTGCTCGAGCTGCTGGAGGGCCGCTTCGAGCGGCTCACCACGCTGCCGGACACGCCCGAGCGGATCACAGCCGGGGCCACCGCCACCGGCGGCGACATCAAGCGCATCCTTCTGGCGCGCGACGACTACTACTCGATCACCGGCGGGCACGGCGCGTGCCGCGGCTGTGGCGAGGTCACCGCGATCCACCTGTTCAACTCGCTGACCCACCGGATCGGTGAGGACCAGCGCCAGGCCCACATGCGCCAGCTCGACGGCTACTCCGAGAAGCTGGGCTCACTGGCCGAGAAGCTGCCCGCCGGCAGCCCGCGCCGGACGCGCATCGAGCAGGCCTTGGAGCAGCTCGAGAAGCGGCTCTACCTGTACGAGTCGGGCCCGACCGGCAACGGTCCCGCGCCGACCGTCATCGCCAACTCCACAGGCTGCTCCAGCGTGTACGCGTCGACGATGCCGTTCACGCCGTACCTCGACCCGTGGGTCAACGGCCTGTTCCAGGACGCCCAGCCGCTGGCTGTCGGCATCTACGAAGGTCTGGTCTCCGGTCTGATCGAGGAGGTTCGCGCTCTGCGTCTCGCACAGCTCGAGCTCGACGGCCTGTACGACCCGAGCGTCCACGACGCGAAGCTCGCGACCCTGTCGTGGCGGGACTTCACACCGGCCGAGCTGGCGCTCGTACCGGCGGTCGTGACGATCAGCGGCGACGGCGCTGCGTACGACATCGGCTTCGGTGCGATGTCACGCGTGCTGGCCGCCGGCACCCCGATCAAGTCGATCGTGCTCGACACCGGCGGCTACTCCAACACCGGCGGCCAGGCCTCGACGGCCAGCTACTCCGGCCAGGACGCCGACCTCGCACGGTTCGGCTCGACCCACGCCGGCAAGCAGGAGTCCCGCAAGGAGCTCGGACTGCTCGCCGCGTTCCACCCGAACGTCTACGTGTGCTCGACCTCGACGGCGTACTACGGGCACTTCCTCCGCGCGAGCGGCGAGATGCTCGGCTTCGACCAGGGCACGTCGCTCATGGTCGTGTACACGCCGTGCGACACCGAGAACGGAATGCCCGAGGACCTGGCGAACTCCCGGGCCCGGCTCGCCGTGGACAGCCGGGTCGCCCCGCTGTTCGTCCACGACCCGCGCAAGGGCAGCTCGCTGTCCGAACGGTTCAGCATCGACGGGAACCGCGAGCCGTCCGGCCTGTGGCTCACGAAGACGCTGACCTACCGCGACGCTGACGGTCACACCCAGATGATGAAGATCCCGTACACGCCTGCGGACTTCGCGCTCGGCGAGGGTCGCTTCGCCAAGCAGTTCCACTGGCTGGCGGCGCACGAGGAGGATGGGGCGATCCCGATCGCCGAGTACGTGGAGCTGTCTCTTCCCCAGCGCGCGGCACGCACGCCGTTCGTGTACACGACCGACAAGCACGAGCACCTGGTCAAGATGTCCTGCTCGGCCGGTGTCGTCGCGATGGTCGAGGACCGCAAGCACTACTGGCAGACCCTGCAGTTCCTGGTCGGCCAGTCCGAGGTGAAGCTCGCCGCCTCCCACAAGGCCGAGGTCGACGCTCTCCGCGCTCAGTACGGCGAGGCGATGGACGCCCGTGAGACGACGCTCGACGCGATCGCACAGGCCATGGCCGACCTCGCCACATCCAGTGGCGCGCCGGCCGGCGGACCGCTCAACTTCGGGCTGATGGGATCCCAGGCTCCTGCCGCCTCGTCGGAACCCGCTCCGGCCGCGACGGCGACGGCGACGGCGACCCGGCCCATCTGGCTCGACATCTCGGATCTGCCGAAGTGCAACGACTGCGCAACCTGCTACCAGGAGCTGCCGTCGCTGTTCGAGAAGGCGACCATCGTGGTCGACGACGAGCCTCGTACGGTTGGCCGGTTGATGCCGGAAGCCCTCGAGGGACTCGTCATGACCGACGATCTCGCGGCGCGCATCTCCCGGGTGAAGGCGACCTGCGACGCGGAGATCATCCAGTGAACGCGCCCGGGTACACCAACCAGCTCGGTCTGCTGGAGCGCCGTCTGACAGCCGATCCCCGCGCGTTCCGGAACCTGTTCACCGCCGACGGCATGGAGGCCGTGGCCTGGGAGTTCCGTCAGCCGGAGCTGGGCCACGACTTCATCTGGCAGGTCTGGGATGTGCTGAGCCGTGACGACGACGCCAGCCGCGTCATGATGCGCTTCCTCTGGAAGCTGCCGTTGGGCAAGAAGCGCATGTTCGTACGGGCACTGGACGCTCACCTGTCGGGGAAGTACCCGATGTTCGCCGGGCTCAGCCAGAACTGGCCGGCCGGCAACGCGATCGAGCCGTACATCCGTGACGCGGACGCAAGGTCCGAGGACTTCGAGCTCGTCAACAAGGGCTTCCTCGGCTACATGGACCTCGGCTTCACGCGCCGCGACGTCGAGCTCATCGTGTGGCTGGAGGCGCTGCGCGACAAGCAGTGCGCCGAGGCGCCGTGCGAGCTGGGCGTGCTCATCGCGGGCCATGTCGAGCCCCAGGGCGGCTGCCCCGTACAGATCCACATCCCGACGATGTTCGAGCTGATCGGCGAAGGCCGGTTCCGCGAGGCGCTCGAGATGCTGGAGTCGTGCAACCCGCTGCCGAACGTCACCGGCCGCGTGTGCCCGCAGGAGCTGCAGTGCCAGGGCATGTGCATCCACAAGAAGTCGATGAGCATCGGCCAGCTCGAGTGGTTCCTGCCCGAGTGGGAGAAGCTCGCCGACCCGATAGGCCTTGCCGCGCGGTTCAAGGGCTTGGACGATCCGTGGCAGAAGGCTGTACGGCCGCCTGTGGCGATCGTGGGCTCGGGTCCGTCGGGCCTGATCACGGCCTACCTGCTCGCCGCCGAGGGCTTCCCGGTCACCGTGTTCGAGGCGTTCCACGAGCTCGGCGGGGTGCTGCGGTACGGCATCCCCGAGTTCCGTCTGCCGAACCAGCTGATCGACGACGTCGTGGCGAAGATCCGCGGCCTCGGCGGGCGGTTCGTCACCAACTTCGTGGTCGGCAAGACCGCGACGCTCGAGCAGCTGCGCGATGCGGGCTTCCTGCGCGTGTTCGTCGGCAGTGGTGCCGGACTGCCACGGTTCCTCAACGTGCCGGGTGAGCATCTGCTCAACGTCATGAGCGCCAACGAGTTCCTCACCCGCGTGAACCTCATGCAGGGCCACCGCGACGGCCACGAGACGCCGCTGCCGGCCATCCGGGACAAGCAGGTCCTCATCATCGGTGGGGGCAACACCGCGATGGATGCGGCACGTACGGCTCGACGCCTCGGTGGCAACGTCACGATCGTCTACCGCCGGACCCGGGCCGAGATGCCCGCGCGCGTCGAAGAGCTCGAGCATGCTCTCGAAGAGGGCATCGAGCTGGACGTGCTGCGATCTCCGATCGAGTTCGCCGGCGACCCGCAGACGCACTTCGTGACCAGCGCGACCGTGGAGATCATCGCCCTGGGCGAGCCGGACGCGTCCGGACGCCGCCGGCCCGTACCCACAGGTCGTACGGACGAGATCGAGGCCGACCTCGTCATCATGGCGCTCGGCAACTCCGCGAACCCCATCATCAAGGACTCCGAGCCGAAGCTCGCCGTCTCGAAGTGGGGCACGATCGAGCAGAACGGGGAGCAGGGCTCGAAGGAGACCTCGATCCCCGGCATCTACACCGGCGGCGACGCTGCCCGCGGCGGGTCGACAGCGATCCGTGCGGCTGGCGACGGCCAGGCGGCGGCGCGCGAGATCGTACGCACGATGGCCACGATGGACCCGGCCGACATCTCCGACCGCGTGAGCCGCGCGCTCACGTACACGCAGGTGGCGGCCGAGATCCCCGTGATCGTCAAGAAGACCCATCTGAGTGCCGGCATCGAGGAGCTCGAGGTACGGGCTCCTGTCATCGCGCGGTCCGCGAGGGCCGGCCAGTTCGTCCGCGTCCTTCCTACGCCTGACGGCGAGCTCATCCCGTTGACGCTGGCGGACTGGAACGCAGAGGCGGGCACGATCACGCTCGTCATCCAGGCGATGGGCACGTCCACCTTGAAGATGAACGAGATGAAGGTCGGCGAGGCTTTGGCGGGTGTCGCCGGTCCGCTGGGTCGTCCGAGCGAGCTGGCCACGCACGAGGACGCCGAGGTCGTGTTCACGGCCGGAGGCCTCGGCCTGCCACCCGTCTACCCGATCATGCGCGAGCACCTCAGGCTGGGCAACCGTGTCACGCTGATCTCCGGGTTCCGTAGCCGCGAGCTGATGTTCTGGAACGAGCCGGACGAGCGTGTGGGCAGGATCAAGGCCGAGTACGGCGACCAGCTGACAGTCATCTACGCCACCAACGACGGCTCGTACGGTGTCCAGGGCTTCGTCACGGCGCCGCTCGAGGAGATGCTCGACGCGCATCGCGACGGCACGGGCAAGAAGATCGCAGAGGTCATCACCATCGGCCCGCCGATGATGATGCGCGGTGTCTCCGACCTCACCAAGCCGTACGAGGTCCACTGCGTCGCCAGCCTCAACTCGATCATGGTCGACGCCACCGGTATGTGCGGCGCCTGCATGGTGCCGGTCATCCAGGACGGTCAGCTCATCCGCAAGCACGCCTGCATCGACGGCCCCGAGATCGACGCCCACGGCATCGACTGGGACAAGTTCCTCCCGCGCTTCGGACTGTTCCGCACCCAGGAGCAAGCCAGCCGGGCGGCGCACGGGTTCTAGCGGTCTGACGCACACCAGTCCCCGGTTCGGCCCTCGCCGAGCCGGGGATCTGCGCTGTACGGGTCATCGGCTGTGGGTGCCGCCGTGCAGCGCGGGTTCCCACGTGTCGGCCTGGTCCACGTCGAGCAGGACATCTCCCTGCCGCGCCGGAGCACGTCCACCGCGACTCGCCATCGAACCGGTTCGGTCCAGGCACTTGACGCCGCTCAAGACGTCCGACTACAGTCGTCGAATCGGTTCGAAGGACGGTAGGTCATGGCGACCATTGGCGATGTGGCCAGGCGAGCGGGAGTCTCTCGCAGCACTGTGTCCTACGCGCTGAGCGGCAAGCGCTCGATCTCCGCAGAGACTCAGGAGCGCATCCGCGCAGCCATCCTGGAGCTCGGTTTCACGCCGAATGCGGGAGCACGGGCGCTGGCGACTTCGCAGACCATGGTCATCGGGCTGTTCGTCCACTTCTTCGCTGACGAGTTCTCACCCGCCATGCTTCAGTACGTGCTGCCCATCTCGGATGCCGCGCGTGAAGCGGGGTACGACATCCTGATGGTCACCGAGACAGACGGACCCCAGGCTCTCCGCCGCATCGCGAGCTCGGAGATGGTTGACGGGATAGTCCTTCTCAACGTGGCGCACAAGGACGCGCGCATTCCCGTCCTCCGGCAGGCCCGTCAGCCCGGTTCGACGGTCGGCCTTCCGAGCAACACAGAGGGTGTCGATGTGTTCGACCTCGACTTCGAGGAGTCGGCGCGCATGCTGGTGGAGCATCTGTGGGAGAGGGGTCACCGGTCGATCATCCTCGTCACCCCCCAGCAGCACGTGTTCGAACGAGGCGGGGCCTATGCCTGGCGCTTCCGCGATGCGGCGCTCGAGCGAGCGTCGCGCTATGGCATCCAGATGTTCTCGTACGCCGGCGAGACTCAGCAGCCCGGGGTCAACCGCCAGCTGAACGAGATCCTGGACGCTCGCCCTGAGGCCACCGCGATGATCGTGCACAACGACGCCGCGATCGCCGCACTTCCGTCGGTCCTTCATGACCGCGGGATAGGAGTGCCGGACGACCTGTCGGTGGTCGGCATCTTCTCGGAGGAGTTCGGACGACTTTTCTCGCTGCCGTACACGGCCGTCGAGACGTCGCCCGACGAACTGGGCCGCTCCGCGGTTCAGGCCCTGGTCCGTCGAATGGTCGATCCTGCTGCCGCAGGAGAGTACGCAGTCCGTTTCGTCGAGCCGCGCATCACGGACCGGGGAAGCACCCGCTGAAGGAGACACGCCAGCACAGTCGCTGACGCCTCGCTATCGAACCGGTTCGACAACTTAACACCGAAGAATCCACGCACCATTCAGAGAGGAATACCTGTGGAGATCAAGAGGAAGTTCAAGGTGGTCGGGGCCGCGCTCCTGGCCGCTGGCGTGGCCGCTGGTGCGTTGACCGGATGCTCGTCCTCCGGCACCTCGTCCTCCGGCGGCTCGTCCGCGGCCAAGGGCAGTTACACCTTCTGGGACCCGTACCCCCAGTACGACGCGACCTCGGCCTGGGCCAAGGTCATCGACACGTGCGCCGCGTCGGCGGGCGTGACCATCAAGCGCTCCGGCTACGACACGAGCGGCCTGACCAACAAGGCACTTCTGGCTGGTCAGCAGAGCAACTCACCCGACATCCTGCTCGTCGACAACCCCGTCGTGTCGACCTTGGCCTCGGCCGGCATCCTCACCACGACCGACCAGAACAAGCTGGTGGTCGGCGATGTGGCGACGAACATCCTCAGCGCGGGTGTCATCGACAGCAAGACGTATGGAGTGCCGATCGGCTCGAACACGTTGGCGCTGTACTACAACCCGACCATCCTCAAGGCTGCGGGTGTGGACATCGCGAGCATCACCGACTGGGCGTCCCTGACGGCCGCTCTGCAGAAGGTCACAGCCTCGGGACACAAGGGCATCACGTTCTCGGCGATCGGAACAGAGGAAGGGAGCTTCCAGTTCCTTCCCTGGTTCTGGGGAGCTGGCGCGGACCTGACGCAGCTCGACTCGACCAAGGCCGAGTCTGCTCTTCAGCTCTGGACCGACTGGGTCAAGAAGGGGTACGCGCCGAACTCGGTGATCAACAACACCCAGACGACGTCCTGGCAGGAGTTCCAGACCGGCGACTTCGCATTCTCGGAGAACGGGACGTGGCAGAAGGCCGATGCGGCGAAGATGGGCGACCTCGTCGTTCCTCTCCCCGCTGCGACGGGCGGTTCGGCTCCCGCACCGACCGGTGGCGAGTTCCTGACGATTCCTGTGCAGAAGGACACGTCGCGGTACGAGGCATCCTCGAAGATCGTCACCTGCCTCTCCTCCACCGAGAACATCGTCAAGACCGACAACACCCTGAACTACATCTCGGTCGGCAAGGAAGCGCAGGCGGCTCAGCTGGCCGCGGATCCGACTCTCAAGCCGTGGGTGGATGCCGTCCAGGTGGCCAAGGCTCGTACCGGCGACAACCTCGGGACCAAGTACCCGAAGATCTCGGAACAGCTCTGGACCGCCGTCCAGAAGGCACTCAGTGGCAGTGCCTCTCCGGCCGATGCACTGAAGGCCGCCCAGGCCGCGGTCAAGTAGCTCAGGCCCCACCAGGCACCAGGAGGAGATCATGACAGCACAGCTGAGAGTCTCCGCACGGCGTATGCGTCGACGCGGAAACTGGACGGCGTGGGCGTTCATCGCGCCCGTCGTGATCTACCTCCTGGTGTTCTATGCCTACCCGCTGGCGCGCAACGTGGAGCTCAGCGTCCGCGACTACACGGTGCGATCCTTCATCGACGGATCTGCCCGGTTCGTCGGGTTCGCGAACTATCGGGCGGTGTTCGCGAACCCGACTTTCGGGCCGGCCCTTCTCAACACGGGCCTGTTCGTCGGCGTCTCGATCCTGTTCCAGTTCTCGATCGGGCTCGCCCTCGCCGTCTTCTTCGTCCGCCATTTCCCGCTCAGCGGCACGCTCCGGGCGCTCTTCCTGGTGCCGTGGTTGCTGCCGCTCCTGGTGTCGGGCTCGGTCTGGTCCTGGATGCTCAACAGCGACTCCGGAATCGTGAATTCGTTCCTCAGGGCGGTCGGCATCGGCCAGATCAACTGGCTCACCTCTCCGCAGTGGTCGCTGACCGCCGTGCTCATCGCGAACATCTGGATCGGTATCCCGTTCAACCTGGTCATCCTCTACAGCGGGCTCCAAGGCATCCCGCTGGAGGTGTACGAGGCCGCCTCGATCGATGGCGCCAACGGTTGGCAGAAGTTCGTACAGATCACCTTCCCCCTGCTTCGCCCCGTATCGGCCATCACGATCCTGTTGGGCCTCGTCTACACCCTCAAGGTGTTCGACCTGATCTGGATCATGACCCGCGGCGGCCCCGCCGACTCCTCGACCACCTTCGCCATCTGGTCGTACCGCCTCGGGTTCGGCTCGCTTCTTCCCGACTTCAGCCCGGCCGCAGCAGTGGGCAACCTCCTGATCTTCGTGGCGCTGATCTTCGGTCTGATCTACATCCGAACCCAGAGCCGATTGGACCCCGCCTGATGCGAAAACGGCCATGGTGGAAGACCGTCGTCGGGGTGGTCCTGACCGCGGTGATGCTGTTCCCCGTCTACTGGATGATCAACGTCTCGTTGACTCCGTCGGGGAACATGCGCAAGAGCCCGCCGAACCTCATCCCGATCGGCGCGACGTTGGAGGGGTATCGGACTGTGCTGGACCAGCAGCTGCCGTTCCTCGGAACGAGCCTGATCATCGGCATCGGTACCGTGCTGTTGACCCTGCTGCTGGCCGCGCCCGCCGCGTACTCCCTGGCCAAGCTACGGCCCCGGGGCGGATCTGGCCTCAGCTTCGTCCTGCTGATCGCTCAGATGATCCCGGCGATCATCATGGCGATGGGCTTCTACGCGATCTACCTCAGCCTGGGCCTGCTCAACTCCGTGCCCGGCCTCATCCTCGCCGACTCGACGATCGCGGTCCCGTTCGGTGTGCTCATCTTCACCGCATTCATGTCCGGCATCCCGGACGAGCTTATTCAGGCGGCGAAGATCGACGGAGCGTCCGTGTGGCGCACGTTCATCTCCATCGTGCTTCCGGTCAGCCGCAACTCGATCGTGACCGTCTCGCTGTTCGCGTTCTTGTGGTCATGGTCTGACTTCATCTTCGCCACCACCCTCGACGGTGGAGGCGACTTCCAGCCGATCACGCTGGGCATCTACCGCTACATCGGCAACAACAACCAGGAGTGGAACGCGATCATGGCGACTGCCGTCGTCGCGTCCATCCCGGCGGCCGTCCT
>Ga0182021_10001317_pt1 | contig 28252 bp, 21 predicted proteins | sample 612E3MmetaG_FD_120493 | JGI IMG/M metagenome (GOLD analysis project Ga0182021, IMG submission 120493) | Permafrost microbial communities from Stordalen Mire, Sweden - 612E3M metaG (Illumina Assembly) | ecosystem: Environmental > Terrestrial > Soil > Wetlands > Permafrost | place: Sweden...
GGTGAATCCGCCTACAAACAAACAGTTCTGACTGATCCGCATATAAAAACCCAAAGACTCCTGGGTTATTTTGATTGCATCCATGCGCCCTGTATGGATACCTGTCCGACGAACCAGCATATTCCCGCTTATATGTATGCAGTTTCACAGGGTAACCTTCCAGCCGCATTCGAAATCATTTTCGATACCAACCCGTTTCCTTCGGTTACCGGGATGGTTTGCGACCATCCCTGCCAGCTTAAATGCACCCGGATAAATTACGATGAAGCCCTGCACATCCGTGAGATCAAACGGTTTGTCGCCGAAAATTATTCCCCGGATTATCCGGAGCGTCCTGTACGATCAAATGGAAAAAAAGCTGCCATCATCGGTGCCGGTCCGGCCGGGCTATCCTGTGCATGGTTTCTCAGAAGGGCAGGATTTGAAGTGAATGTATTTGAGCAGAAGACTTTGGCAGGAGGCATGGTCGCTGCAGCCATCCCCTCTTTCCGGCTTACAGGTGAAGCCATCGAACGCGATATCAGCCGTATCCTGGCTTCCGGAATTAATCTTCATCACAGTTACCTCATCAGCAAAGAAAATTTTGAGGAAATCCGGAAGAATCATGATGTAGTATTCCTGGCAGCAGGGGCACAGCAATCAGTAAAGCTGAATATTGAAGGAATTGAAGCTGAAGGCGTCATTGATCCGCTCGGTTTCTTATTTGATGTCAGGAAAAACCTGAACCTTCAGACAGGTAAACATGTGGTGATCATCGGTGGCGGAAACACGGCCATGGATGCAGCCCGTACGGCATTCAGGCTGGCAGGAAAAGAAGGAACCGTTACCGTTATTTACCGACGTTCGGTCAAAGAAATGCCTGCTGACAAAGGCGAGATCGCAGCCGTTCTTGAAGAAGGCATCCGGATTCTTGAACTGACAAATCCTGAACGGATTGTTACAATTGGCAGAAGGATCAGTTCCCTGGTGTGTTCCCGTAATGTTCTTGCATTGAAGGATAAAGACGGCCGGCCGGCACCGATCAAAATCCCGGGTTCGGAATTTGAGATCCGCTGTGATACCCTTATTCCTGCCATCGGGCAGACACTGGCCATTGACTTCGCCGGTTCCGAAGATCTCAGGACATCCGAAGGAAAATATAAAACCGGAATTGAAGGTGTATATATCGGCGGTGATTCCCTGAGGGGCGCTTCTACAGCGATCAACGCCATCAGCGATGGCCGCAAAGCGGCAGCGGAAATCCTGGATGACTTTTCGCTCCCCGGCGCGGAAACCGGAAAATCACCGGAGAAGAACATTGACTACCCGGAACTGTTCCACCGGAAAGCAGTCCGGGAATTTGGCATTTCTCCCTTGGAAACTCCTCTGTCCGACCGACGGAACTTCAACCTGGTGATGGAGTCGCTTTCGCCTGAAGACGCCAGGAAAGAAGCATCCCGTTGCCTGTATTGTGATGAAGTTTGCAATGTTTGCGTCAGTGTTTGTCCGAACCTGGCAAATTTCAGTTATCGTATCGATCCGGTAAAGTATCAGCTGCAAAAAGCGGTGAAAAAAGAGGACGGCAGCATCGTATTTGAACCTGACCAGATGTTTTCAGTTGACCAGCCATGGCAGATACTGAATCTCCGCGATCTGTGCAACGAATGCGGCAACTGTAACACTTTCTGTCCCGGCAGCGGGAGGCCTTTTGCCGACAAACCCGGTCTTTGCCTCTCGATCCCATCCTTAAATGCCGAAGGGGAAGGATATTACCTCAGCCGTCTTCCCGGTCGTGAGATCCTCATCTATAAACAAAAGGAAAGCATCAAAACCCTCACTTTAACCGATAACCAGTATCTTTACGAAACCGAGCACGTGAATGCCATGATCGATCTGACTGATTTCAGCCTGATCAGGGTGGAGTTTTTAACACCCTGCACAAAGGAATATCATTTTACTTTTGCCGCAGAGATGAGCATTGTGATGAAAGGAGCGATGCAGCTAAAAATATAATCCCTTTTCATCCTGAAAAAAAAGTTAACAATCCCGGAAAATAAAAATTTTATGATTCCAATTACTGACAAGATCATTGATGAAAAAATCCTGCAAAAAGCAGTTGACCGTTACCGTGAGAAAGGCATAATTCTTCCGACATTTGCACAGATGCAGAACCCGGACCTGATCCCGGGTATGATCAAAGACAAACTGAAGTTCATTGGGTTATGGGATCTTCATCCGCTTAACCTTTTCCGTATTACCTGGAAAAACGAACCGCAGCAAAAGGGAGGGCTTTTTGGGCGTCCGAATTTTATGGAACTTCCGAAGGCGCTGACAGGTATTGATGCAAGGATCATTGTGATGCTCGGAAAATGGTTTCCAACCGGCGCACACAAGGTTGGCGCCGCATATGGCTGCCTGGCTCCAAGAATCATTACCGGACAATTTGATCCGACCTATCATAAAGCGGTATGGCCTTCTACCGGAAACTATTGCCGGGGTGGCGCTTTCGATTCCTATCTTATGGATGTTACTGCAGTTGCCATTCTTCCTGAAGAGATGAGCCGGGAACGGTTTGCCTGGCTGAAAGAGATCGGGGCGGAAGTGATCGCGACGCCCGGGTGTGAATCGAATGTAAAGGAGATCTACGACAAATGCTGGGAAATCCGCCGTACCCGAAAGGATTGCATGATCTTCAACCAATTTGAGGAATTCGGAAATTCCTGCTGGCATTATGAAGTAACGGGTCATGCCATTGAAGAGGTTTACAGATTGATATCGGGAGAAAATTCCCGGCTGGCTGCCTATATCTCGGCTACCGGTTCGGCGGGTACAATTGCAGCCGGCGATTACCTGCGGACAAAATTTCCACACCTGAAAGTCGTTGCATCCGAGGCCCTGCAATGCCCGACATTGTTACGGAACGGATTTGGGGGTCACCGTATAGAAGGTATCGGCGACAAGCATGTTCCCTGGATCCACAATGTAAAAAACACCAATGTGGTTACTGCAATTGATGATGAAGACTGCATGCGGCTGCTGCGCCTCTTCAATGAGAAGGAGGGCCATGATTATCTGGCCGGTAGCGGAGTGGAAAAAGAACTCGTCAAACAGCTTGGAATGATCGGGATCTCCGGTATTGCCAACATTCTTTCGGCAATAAAAACAGCGAAATATTTTGATCTTAAAGGCGAGGATGTCCTGGTGACGATCGCCACCGATTCGGCAGAGATGTACGGATCACGGCTGGAGGAATTAACTGCGGAACGCGGGGCATATTCCCTGCTGCAGGCTGCCAAAGATCATGAAAAATGCATGCTCGGTACCACTACTGACCATATGAAGGATCTCACTTATGAGGATCAGAAAGCCATTCATAACCTGAAATATTTTACCTGGATTGAGCAGCAAGGCAAGGATGTTGAGGACCTCCGCCAGCTTTGGGATGACCGGCAAATATGGCCGAAGATCTTCAGCCAGCCTGCGCGCTGGGATGAACTGATCAACGAATTTAACAACAGGACAGGGCTGTTAAAATAATTTTCAATCTTGCAGAAAAAAGAGATCAGCATTATGACTGATAAATTTCATTACGTCTGTGTCGATTGCGGGGCAGAATATCCGGGGGAAAAAGTAATTTACCTCTGTCCTGCCTGCCAGGAAGGGAACCTCCCCGGTCAACCCCCGAAAGGAGTGCTGAAAACGATCTACAATTACAGGCAGATCCGTGAGTGGTATCCGGCAGATGAACTTTTTCAACAGCTGCAGGATGAAAAGTTTTTACCGTTACTTCCGATTCGGGGCAAGGATTCCTGGCCAAACCTGCGCATCGGGGATACCCCGCTTTACCGGAATGACGGCGTGATTCAGGGAAATGAAGGGTTTGAGATCTATCTTAAAGATGATTCCCAGAATCCAACTTTCTCTTTTAAAGACCGCGCTTCAGCTCTGGTTTCCGCATGGGCACTGGAAAATAACATTACGACCCTGATTGCTGCATCCACAGGCAATGCCGGATCTTCACTTGCCGGCATCTGTGCATCACAACATCAAAAGTCAATTATCCTTGTTCCCGCCAAGGCTCCATCGGCCAAGCTTATCCAGATCATGATGTATGGAGCGAGCATTATTCCGGTTGAAGGCACCTATGACGATGCATTCGACCTGAGCATAGAAGCCTCCCGGTCATTTGGTTTTTACAACCGGAACACCGCGTATAATCCTCTCACCATTGAAGGAAAGAAAACCGTTTCTTTTGAAATCTTCAGCCAGCTTGAATTCCAGGTTCCCGACCGTGTTTTCGTTCCTGCCGGCGATGGGGTGATCCTCTCCGGGGTTTACAAAGGTTTTGAGGAATTGTTATTGCTCGGAATCACTGATCGTATGCCGGTCATTATAGCCGTTCAGTCCGCTGGAAGTCCCAACCTGGTCAACAATCTTGATCAACCTGATTTCAGGATAACAAAATCGGCCACCATTGCAGATTCCATTTCCGTTGATGTGCCGAAGAACTTTTTCATGTCGGCCGGGTTTCTGAAAAAATACAAAGGCGAATCAGTGCTGGTGACGGATGAAGAGATACTTCAGGCTTCACTTCAGCTTTCGGGATCGGCCGGGATATTCCCGGAACCGGCGGCAGCAGCTGCTTTTGCCGGGTTGTTAAACTTTGCACGGTCGGGCAAAATTACTCCCGGATCAAAAAACGTGGTTTTACTCACCGGAAGCGGTCTGAAGGACCTGGGTTCCGTTCAATCACAAATCCATCTTCCCGCTCCTGTCAATCCGGATATCCGGTCGCTTGAAAAAGTGATCCACACCCTTCTTTCCAATAAACTTTAAATGATCTCATTTTTCCTGAACGGACGAAAGATCGATTATTCCGGTGATGTAACCCGGACACTTTTATCTTATTTACGGGAGACAGAAGGGATCCTCTCCGTGAAAGATGGTTGTTCGGGTCAGGCTTCCTGCGGTGCCTGTATGGTGGAGATAAACGGGAAAGCCAAACTTTCCTGCACACAGAAAATGAAATTCCTTGAAGGTGCCCAGGTCTTCACGATGGAAGGGATTCCCGGGAAGGTGAGGGATGTGATCGCGAAGGCTTATGTAAACAAAGGCGCTGTGCAGTGCGGGTTTTGTACTCCCGGAATGATCATGAGGACCCGGGTGCTGTTTACAGAAAACCCTGATCCCACACGGGAAGAGATAAAAAAGGCGATCAATTTGAATCTGTGCCGGTGCACAGGATATGTAAAGATTATTGATGCCATTGAAGAGGCGCTGAAAACTTTGAGGGAAGGGAGTGAAATCAAGGAATCCCCGCCGGCCGCCGGCATTGGACATTCACTTACAAAATATGAAGCATTTGCCACGGCGATTGGCAAAAGGTTGTTCGTAAACGATCTGAAATTTGAGGGCATGGTTCATGCTTCTTTACGTTTCAGCGATCATCCCCGTGCCCGGGTTATCTCCATTAACGCAGAAAATGCCCTTGCAATGGAAGGCGTCATCCGGGTTTTCACTGCTGCCGATGTTCCCGGTGACCGTTATACGGGACTTATATTCAGTGACTGGCCATTGATGATCGCCCCGGGAGAAATTACACGGTACATCGGGGATGTTATTGCAGGTGTGGTGGCCAATGATGAGGATACAGCAAGAAAAGCGGCACAACTGATCCTGGTTGAATACGAAATTCTCGAGCCTGTTTCGGATGTTCATCAGGCATTGAGAGCGGATGCACCGCAGGTTCATCCCGGCCGTTCGAATTTACTGGAGAATTGTATTGTAAGAAGAGGACAGGCGGACAGGCGGACAAGCCGACAAGCAGACGGGTTGACAGGCGGACAGGCGGACAAGCGGACAGGCGGGCAAGTGATTTTTCGTTCTTCGGGGATCTATGAAACCCAAAGAATCGAGCATGCTTTCCTGGAAACCGAAGCTGCTGTTGCACTTCCAGCCAAAGAAGGCATTCATCTTTACAGCCAGGGACAAGGCATCTACGTTGACCAGCAACAGATCGCCCCGTTGCTTGGGCTGAATGAAAACCAGGTAAGGGTTACGCTGGTGCCCTGCGGAGGTGGTTTTGGCGGTCGTGAGGATATGACCGTTCAGGGCCATGCTTCACTGTTTGCTTTCTTGTTGCAGAAACCTGTAAAGGTGCATCTCTCAAGGGAAGAATCCATTATCATGCATCCCAAGCGTCATCCGGTTTGGATGGATATTTCGCTGGAGTGCAACGAAAACGGAATGCTCACCCTGCTGAAACTTCAGGCAATAGGGGATACCGGCGCCTATGCTTCCGTGGGTACCAAAGTGATGGAACGGGTGGCGGGTCATGCCAGTGGCGGGTATTTTATTCCATCCGTAGATATAGAAGCCCTGACCGTTTACACCAATAACATTCCTTCCGGTGCCATGCGTGGTTTTGGAGCAAACCAGGTTGCTTTTGCCCTGGAAAGCTGCATCGATGAACTCTGTGAAAAAGGCGGTTTCGACCGGTGGAAATTTCGTTATGACAATGCGTTGGTTCCGGGGAAAATGACGGCAACCGGCCAGGTTCTCGACAAAGGGGTCGGGATCCGTCCCTGCCTGCTTGCCCTGAAAGACCATTTCTATGCTGCAAAATATGCCGGATTGGCCTGCGGGATTAAAAATTCAGGGGTCGGTAATGGAATGACAGATTTCAGCGATGTGAAGATCCGGGTTTTACCGGGAGGAAGAGTGCGGATCGAACATGGATGGACCGAGATGGGGCAGGGCGTTCACAACATGGCCATCCAGACCCTTCAGCAGGAAACCGGGATTGACACACGACTGATTGATGTGGTTGTTGATACTGATGCTGAAATCCCTACCGGGATGACGACTTCCTCGCGTGCCACGGCCTTGTTGGGCAATGCCATTATTGACGCCTCCGTTTCCCTGAAAAAGGATCTGGAAAATAAAACACTTGATCAGCTGGCCGGGACTACTTATGGCGGCAAGTATTATTGTGACTGGACCACCAAACCCGGCGCTGATGTTGAAAAAATAATCACGCACTATTCCTATGGATATGCAGCCCAACTGGTTGTTCTTAATGATAAAGGCGGGATCGAAAAAGTATTTGCAGCTCATGATGCCGGAAAAATCATGAATCCAATGCTCTTTGAAGGCCAGATCCAGGGTGCTGTCCATATGGGTGTGGGCTATGCCCTCACTGAAGATCTTCCCATGGAAAACAGCCGTCTGGCAAGTACCAAACTCCGCGATTGTGGCGTACTGACTGCGATGCAAACCCCCGACATGGAAGTCATCGGCATTGAAGAACCAGATCCCGTGGGACCTTATGGGGCAAAAGGAATTGGTGAGATCGGACTGGTTCCGACAGCCGCCGCTGTGGCTAATGCATTGTATTCCTTTGATGGGATACGGAGAAAGCGATTACCGATGAAACGAGAAAAGAAATAATTGTAAGATGATATTCCTGAAAAACGGTACCTGGATCGACTGGCAGACGCTGGAATTCAGAAAAACAGATATCCTGGTAGAAGAAGGTCCGGATGGGAAACTTCTTTTCGATCCGGATCCTGAAAACACAGTGAACAACAAGGCAATTGACTGTTCGGGGAAGTTTATCACTAAATCTTTTGCCAACGGCCATCACCATGCTTATTCTGCATTGGCGAGAGGAATGCCGGCACCTAAAAAAAATCCCGGAAATTTTTCAGAGATCCTTCAATTTGTCTGGTGGAACCTTGACAAGGCACTTGACCTTGAAATGATCAGATTAAGCGCACTGGTGACGGCAATTGCCTGTGCCAAAAACGGTGTCACCCTTGTCATCGACCATCATGTTTCACCTTTTGCTATTGAAGGCAGCCTACAGATTATTGCACAGGCATTTGAAGAAGTTGGAGTGGGCCATTTGCTGTGCTATGAGATCTCCGATCGCGATGGCCATGACATCGCCCGGAAAGGTATTGCAGAGACGGCAGGTTACCTGGAAAAAAGGCAAGGACTGGTTGGACTGCATGCCTCTTTCACAGTTGGCGACGATACTTTAAAAGATGCAGTGGATCTTGCGCTTAAGGCAAATTCAGGAATTCATATCCATGTCGCCGAAGATGTGAGCGATGAAGAGGATTGTGTCCGGAATTACAATATGAAGGTGATTGAACGGCTTGAGTCGGCAGGAGTTTTGCAGTTTTCTAAAACCATTCTTGCCCATTGTCTTCACCTGGATGATCACGAAAGAAGCCTGGTTGAGAGATCCCCGGCATGGGTCGTTCAAAATATGGAGAGCAACCTGAATAACTCCGTTGGGTTTTTTTCTTCAAAAGGGCTCGGCTCACAAATCATGCTCGGGACAGATGGATTGCACAGCGACATGATCCGCAGCGCCCAGTCGGCGTTTTTTGCAGGTCATAATTTTGATACGATCGACTATAGTGAGACCTACCGCCGGTTTCGTAATGTTCATCATTACCTGGGCAACAACGGGTTTTCCGGGGATGGTGCCAATAACCTGGTCATACTTGATTATGCCACACCTACCCCTTTGACCGGCAGCAATTTCCTGGGACATTTTCTTTTTGGATTTAAAGCAAGTGATGTAACCCATGTTATTTCAGCCGGGAAACTCATCGTGGAAAACAAAGATCTCATATCGGTAAATGAAAATGAGATACTGGCAGAAGCGCAATTGCAGGCAGTCCGACTCTGGAGAAAAATGAAATAACGCCGAAACATGAAACCGACCCTGATCATCAACGGTACCGTTATCTCAGCTTCTTCTTCCCTGAAAGAAAATATTCTTGTTGAAAACGGGAAGATCTCAGCAATGGGTCAGCTTGAACCTCATGATTTCCAAAATTTTAAAATTATCGATGCAACCGGGAAACTGCTGTTTCCCGGGGGGATCGACCCGCATGTTCACTTTGCTTTACCCACACCAGCAGGCCCGTCGTCGGATGATTTCATTTCGGGAAGCAGGGCCGCCGTTGCCGGAGGAACGACCAGTTTCATCGATTTTGTCACACCACGTCGCGGACAATCCCTTTTGGATGCGCTTAAGCTGAGAAGAGCCGAGGCAGCGACAAGTACAATTGATTTCCGTCTTCACATGGGCATAAGCGAATGGAATCCATCGGTTGCATCTGAAGTCATCCGCTGTATTGAAAAAGAAGGGATTGTTTCATTTAAGGCCTACCTGGCATACCGCGAATCCATCGGAATCAGTTATTCTGAATTGCAACGGCTGATGGAGGTTGTAGGACCGGCAGGCGCGTTGGTGATGGTTCATTGCGAGGATGGGGAGATGATCCGTCGTCTTCAGCATGAATTTCTGCGGAAGGGGAAAACACATGCATTCTACCACGCACTTTCGCATCCCGCGGAAGCGGAAATCCGGGCCGTGAAAACAGTGATTGAACTTTGCGGAAAGACAGCATGTCCTGTTTACATCGTTCATACTTCCACAAAACAGGCAGCAGAGGCTGTTGCTGAAGCAAAGAAATCGGGATTGCCGGTATTTGCAGAAACCTGTCCTCATTATCTGCTTCTGGATGATGCAGTTTATGATGAAAATCTGGATAACCTTCATGTATTACCTTATGTTGTTTCACCGCCACTGAGGACGTTTGCAGACCAGGAGTATCTTTGGAAAGGATTGGCAAACGGCACATTTGATACCGTAGCGACTGACCATTGCCCTTTCAACCTTTATGGGCAGAAAGACCAGGGGATTCATGATTTCACAAAGATCCCCAATGGTGCAGGCAGCATCGAACATCGACTGAGCCTTCTGTATACCTATGGGGTTCTGACCCATAAAATTACGCTCAACCAGTTTGTAAGCCTGGTTTCAACACGCCCTGCAGAAATCTTTGGAATGGATGGTCATAAAGGGAAACTGGATGTTGGTTATGATGCGGATATTGTGATCTGGGATCCGGAAGCCAGAAAGACCATCTCAGTAAAGAATCATTTCCAGCATTGCGATTCCGATATTTACGAAGGATTTATTACCCAGGGGCAGCCCGAAACCGTGATCGTAAAAGGTGAAATTGCATTCCGGGCAGGCGAATCAAACAGACAGATCAGATCACCCGCCTGACATCATCCATCGCCAGTTTTTTCAATACTTCGGCCGGTTGTTCGAACCGGTTGGCCAGCATCATCGCAGCAATGACGTAAGGTTTAAAACCTGCCTGTTTATAGAGCGGAACCCTGTACCTTTCGAAAACAGAAGCAGCAACTTCGCCTTCATTGCAGGAAACGCCTGAGATATCTGCCGGAAGGCAATGCAAATACAAAGCCTTTCCTTCCCGGGTCAGTTTCATCTTTTCTTCTGTACATTCCCAGTTTTTAAACCGGGCATTGTTGGCAAGACACTCCTGCTCCAGTCCTTTCAGTGCGGCATGATCATTATTTCGAAGCAATTCAGTGCGACGTTGCATGACGGAGAAAGGCGCCCAGCTTTTCGGATAAACGATATCGGCATTTCTGAATGCTTCTTCCATGGAATTGACAACGCGGAAACTGCCCATACTCTCGCCGGCCTGTTTCCCGGCTTTTTCAACCACTTCCGGGATGAGTCCGTATCCTTCGGGATAGGCCAGGTCCACCTGCATTCCGAAACGCGTCATCAGCCCGATGATTCCCTGCGGGACCGAAAGCGGCTTTCCGTAACTGGGAGAATATGCCCAAGTCATAGCAATCTTTTTTCCTTTCAGATCTCCGAGTGATCCGAATTGCGTTTTCAGGTGAAGCAGGTCGGCCATGCATTGGGTGGGGTGGTCTATATCGCATTGAAGGTTGATAATGCCTGGTCGCTGTGGCAGCACTCCATCGGCAAATGCCTCATCGAGGGCAGTTCCTACTTCCCGCATGTAAGCATTCCCTGCACCGAGAAACATGTCGTCGCGGATACCGATGATATCACTGAGAAAAGAGATCATGGCTGAAGTTTCCCTCACCGTTTCACCATGTGCAATCTGTGATTTGCCTTCATCAAGGTCCTGGACAGCCAGTCCCAGCAGGTTCGCTGCCGATGCAAAAGAAAAACGGGTTCGGGTGGAGTTATCGCGAAACTGTGAGATCGCCAGTCCTGAATCGAAACAACGCGCGGAGATGTTGTGATCGCGAAGGTATTTGAGCGCTTCTGCTATTGTCAGGATCGTTTCCAGTTCACCGTAGGTTTTTTCCCAGGAAAGGAGGAAGTCCTTTTGATAAAGCCCGGAAACAGTTTGATCAAGTTTCAGGAGAAGGGATTGAAAGATGCTGTCCATATTTTATTTGTTTCTTAAACACAAAGGCGCACAAAGAATTTCACGAAGTCGCACAAAGCAGGATCTATGATTAACCCCGGGGCGCATTCTTCCGGTTATTTATTCAAAACGCAGAGCGGAATCCGGATTTCCGCCTGGGGAATTCATTTCGATAATTGATAGGCAAGTGCAACATAAAACGCTGATGCTGCCACCAGGTCGCTTACCGCTACCTTTTCATTCGGAGCATGTGCAAGCACCTCATTCCCCGGCCCAAATCCAATACAGGGAATTTTGTAAATCCCGTTGATGGTAACGCCGTTGGTTGAAAAGGTCCATTTGTCGATTACCGGGGTTTTCTCAAACAACCCGGTATAGGACATGCTGGCGGCGGTGACGAGGGGATGATTTTCAGCAATTTTCCAGGTTGGATAATATTTCTCCATGCCATACCGGAGGCCTGTATAAGCTGTTTCTTCGTACTGCAGAACCTGTACATTGGCATCCATGTCCTTCACGATCTCCTGTATCTCTGCAAGGGCCGATTCTTTAGTTTCACCCCAGGTCAGGCGGCGATCCAGGTGGATTTTTGCATAATCGGCCACTGCGCAAAGCGACGGGCTGCCCGAAACAAATTCTGAAAGTGCCACGCTTCCTTTTCCCAGGAATTCATCCTTTGGAAGGCGTTCATTCAGCTTTTCGATTTCAAGGCAGGCACGCGATGCCATATAGATTGCGTTCATCCCGCGTTCAGGAGCAGAGCCGTGTGCCGAAATGCCCCTGAAGGTGATCTCGATCTCCATCCTGCCGCGATGCCCGCGGTAGATGTTCAGATTTGTAGGCTCTGTAATGACGACAAAATCGGGAATAATCTTTTCTTCTTCTACCAGGTATTTCCAGCATAAACCATCACAATCTTCCTCCATCACCGTTCCTGTGAAATAGATCGTAAGATCACCGTCAAATGCCAGTTCCTTCAGGATCCTGCCGGCTGTAATAAAAGCTGCCGGGCCCCCTTTTTGATCTACGGTTCCACGGCCATGAACAAATCCATTCCGGATCTCACCCGAAAAGGGATCATCGGTCCAGTTGGCAATGTTGCCTACATCCACGGTATCGATATGGCCATCAAATGCCAGGATCTTTTTCCCATTCCCGATGCGGCCGATCACATTGCCAAGTCCATCTATCCTCACTTCATCGAATCCGGCTTCCTCCATCAGGCGCTTCAACCCGGCTGCCATCGCTTGTTCGCCGGTACTCAGGGAACGGATTTTTACCAGTTCCGACAGGTTCCCGGCGGTATAATCCTGGTAGGATTGTGCCAGTTCATTGATTTTTGCTGAAATATCTTTCATTGATCAGGGTTAAAAATACAGGGTGGCAAAAGTAAAAAACAAATTCTTAGGTCTTTCTCAATTTCTCTGCCGATAACAAGATGACCTCGTAGGTGGCCGGCAAACTGAACTCCGGCTCTTTTTCATGATTTCCGACAGCAGAAATGGCATCTTTAATGGCAAGCCATACCGAAAATGCAAGCATGAAAGGAGGTTCTCCAACGGCTTTGCTCCTGCGAATGGTTCCGGAATTCGGAACATCCTTCAGGATCTCAACCCTGAAATCTCCCGGGATGTCATTCACCGTAGGAATTTTATAGGTGTCCGGAGAATGGGTCAGCTGATCTCCCTTTTCATCCCATTTCATCTCTTCTGTCGTACACCAGCCTACACCCTGCATGAATCCGCCCTGGATCTGGCCAAGGTCGATCCCCTCCGCCAATGAATCCCCAACATCATGAACAATGTCGGTCCGGATCAGGGTATACATCCCCGTGAGGATATCGATCATGACTTCTGAAACCGCCATCCCAAAAGCATAATAAAAGAAAGGAGTTCCTTGTCCTTTTTCTTTGTCGAAGGAAATCCCGGGAGTCTTGTAAAACCCGGTAGAACTAAGGCTTACCTGTTTAAGGTATGCGATTTTCAGGAGTTCCGGAAACGCTATTTTCCGGTCGGGATTTGCTTTATCAGAAAGAAAATTATTTTCAAAAATGATATTTTCTTTTACGGTTTTAACATCATTGAACCGGGTTGCAAATTCAGCTGCTGCCACTTCTGCAATCCTCGATTTCAGGATATCGATGGCATTTTTAACTGCCATTCCGTTCATGTCGCTGCCGGAAGATGCAGCAGTGGCCGAGGTGTTCGGAATTTTGGATGTATTTGTCGCATTCACTTTCACACTTTCCGGCGGCACACCCAACTCTGCGCAGGCAATCGCAGCAATCTTGGTATGAAGCCCCTGTCCCATCTCTGTGCCTCCATGATTGACCAGAACAGTTCCGTCCGTGTACAGGTTGACCAGCGCCCCTGCCTGGTTGAGGAAGGCAGTTGTGAAAGAGATCCCAAATTTGACAGGCGTCAGCGCGAGCCCTTTTTTATAAAATTCATTTTTCCTGTTGAAATGGTCAATTTCTTTCCTGCGGTTACGATAATCAGATGATACGATCAGCTTTTCGTACATCATCAAAAGATGATTGTTCGCAATCTTCTGACCATAAGGCGTCACATTGTTTTTTTCTTTCTGGTAGAAATTCAGATATCGGATCTCTGCCGCATCTTTGTTCAGGAAACGTGCGATCCTGTCGATGGCATTTTCAATGACAGCCATGCCCTGGGGACCGCCAAATCCCCTGAAAGCGGTATTTGACGGATGATTTGTTTTCCATGCATTTCCCCTGATCAGGATATCGGGAATATAATAGGCGTTTTCGGAATGCAGCATGGCCCTGGATAAAATGGCCAGCGACAGGTCCGCAGCTGACCCTGCATCGGCGTTCAGATCCACCTTATAGGCAAGAATATGGCCTGTTTCATCAAATCCGATCTCATAGTTTGAAAGAAAGCGATGACGCTTGCCGGTCATCACCTGGTCGTCATCCCGAAAGAGATGGATCTTTACCGGGCGATGGGTGGCATTTGCAAGCAATACAGCCCATGCAGCCACATGGTTTCCCTGGGTTTCTTTTCCTCCGAATGCCCCGCCCATCCGTTTTACTTCAACTTCCACTTCGTTCTTCTGGATCCCCAGCACTTCGGCTACGATGGCCTGTGTTTCTGCCGGGTTCTGACTGGAAGCAAAGATGTTCATCTCCTTTCCTTCTCCGGGAATGGCAAGGGATGTTTGGGTTTCGAGATACCAGTGTTCTTGGGCACCGGTCCTCAACGTTCCGGTTAACTTAAAAGGAGCCGATTCCAGTGCTGCATCTGCGTTCCCCCTCCCGATCTGTCTTTCGGTATCGATACTGGTGTTATTCGCCATCGCAGTTTCGAGATCAAGGATGGCATCGAGCGGTTCGTAGTCAACCCGGATAACCCTGGCTGCCTCCGTCGCAGCTTCTTCATTTTCGGCAGCGATCAGCGCGATGGCCTGGCCAATGAAAGTGACCTCATCTCCGGCAAGGCAAGGCTCGTCATGAATCACCGGTCCCATCTGGTTCTGACCGGGAATATCTGCAGCAGTGAGGATGGCTTTTATCCCGTTTATTTTCAAAGCTTCAGAATAATCGATGCGAAGGATCCTTGCATGCGCATGCGGACTAAACAACACTTTCCCCAGGAGTAACTGACTTACCTGAATGTCGTTAATGAAAACGGATTCACCGGTTACATGTTTACTGGCGCTGTCGTGTGGTCTGTTGATCGGCATCAATGGGTTTCTAAATAAAATTTCAGCAATAAATTAGCTGCAACTGTTTTCCTGAACTCAGCTCCGGCCCGGGCATCTGAGAGTGGGGTGAAATCTCCGGAGAGGATGTTCATGGCTTCCTCCACCGTTTCCCTTGTCCATTTTTTTCCTTCCAGGAATTTTTCTGTTTTCAGTGCACGCTTCACTGTTGCAGCCATTCCTCCATATGCAAGCACAATTTCTTTCACAATTCCGCTCTGGGTTTTTAGCCTGAATGCCCCGGTGACGGTTGAAATATCAAGGTCTTTCCGTTTTGAAACCTTGTAAGATCCGATCGTAACTCCATCCTTTGGTACCGGAACCAGGATTTCCGTGATCAGTTCGTCATTTCTGATGGCAGTTTGGCGGTAACCGGTGATAAAATCTTCAATGCCGATAATCCTTTCCAAAGCAGAAGAACGAACTTTAATTTTTGCCCCAAGCGCAAATAAAACAGGAAGGGTATCCCCGATAGGGGATGCGGAGCCAATGTTTCCGCCGATCGTTGCAATGTTCCGGATCTGGAGCGATCCGAAAACCGTAAGTATTTTATGGAGTGACGGGATCCGTTTTTGCGTGATTTCCTTCACCTGTTCAATGGTCAACCCGGCGCCAAGAATATATTCATCGCCGGTTTCGCGGAATGTCTTCAGTTCGTCAATGGCCGATATATCCAGGATCAGGGGAAGGAACTCCCGTTTTTTCGTTTGCCGCAATGCTACATCCGTAGATCCGCTGATCAGTGTTGCTTCCGGGTATTCCTTTTTTAACATTAAGGCTTCAGCCAGGATGAAAGGTTTAAAATAAGTCTGTTTTTCTGTTCTGATTTCCAGGGTTTCCCTACGGGTGGAGATCTCATTCAGCATCGACAGGATTATTTTTTCTTTCCCGGAGAAATGATCTTTTCCATCGGTGCAGGATTTCCGTGCCGCTTCAAGTATCGGCTCATATCCGGTGCACCTGCAGAGATTCCCGGTCAGGGCGTCTTCAATGACCTCGCGTGAAGGATTGTTGGAATTTTTAAACAGTGCAAAGAGCGACATAACAATGCCGGGCGTACAGTACCCGCATTGTGAGCCGTTTGTCTCGACCATCATCTGCTGGACAGGGTGAAGGATGTTTCCGTTTTTTCCGGGAAGGGAAAGGTTTTCCACGGTGATGAGCTGTTTTCCGTGAATCATGGGAAGGAATACCAGGCAGGAGTCGAGCGCCTTGTAAATAAGGCTTCCATTGTTTCCGGATTCTGCAACCACGATGGTACAGGCACCGCAATCACCTTCCGCGCAACCCTCTTTTACACCTTTGTGCGACGGACCCGACCGGAGGTAATTCAGTACCGTAGTGGAAGGCTTCAACCCGGGATGCTTTGAAAAATCGATTTCAACAATTTTGTCGTCAAGGATAAATCTGACGGTATGTTGCATGGTGACGGGGTTAACTGTTGCTGTTGACCAGCGAATTTCTGACATCAATCAATTTTGCGAGTATACTTATGGCGATCTCCTGCGGAGTATTGGCTCTGAATTTTATCCCGATCGGCATGTCGATTTTTTCCAGGTCTCCCTGGCTCATGATCTTCTCCTCCAGGAACCGTTTTTTCAGGAGGTCAATCTTCCTGCTGCTCCCGATCATCCCGATATAGGCATGGGCTTTCTTTGAAAGTCTGGCGAGAATATCCTCGTCGTATAAATGTTTTGGGGTGACGATCACACAATAGGTGTTCTCATCGAAAGTTGCTTCTTCAATCGAAGAAAAATAATCTTTGTTGATGCAGGTGCAACCTGTGAAAACAGGATCCCGGAAGATGTTTTCCCGGGGATCAAAAACCGTTACCGAGAAATCAAATTCCCGGGCAAAAAAGGCAACCGCCCTTCCGATATGGCCTGCCCCGAAAATGTACAGTTTCTGGGATGGGTTGATGGGTTCGATGTAAACCTCCATGGTCCCGCCGCAATGCATCGCCAGGTCGTCTTCCAGGTTGAAGGTGCATTTTACCGGCTGGCCCGATGCAATCAGTTCCATGGCCTTATCGGTTACTTCCTTCTCCACGCTGCCACCGCCTATACTTCCGAAAATGCTGCCATCTGCGTACACGATCATTTTAGATCCCTGTTTTCGCGGGGTCGAGCCCTGCGTTTCCACAACGATGCAGATGGCCGCACGTTTTTGCTCATTTTTAGCTTCTTCGGCTTTTGAAAAAACACTTCCCATGAGACAAAGTTTTAACTTTAAAATTCAACGAAGGTAAAATTACACAAATAAAGCAGACTATAAAGCAACGGGTTGATGATCGCTAGCGATAAAACTATACTTTTACCGCAGAAATTTAACCTCACCTCCCGTGGGGCTGACTAATATGTAACAAGATTGCTTTTTACCGCTAAGTCTTCTCCTATTGAGATGAACAGGAACATCAATAAGAATAACATAAAGTGAAAATCGACATTTTTTAGGGAACCTTGATGAATGCCTGTTGCAATTTTTTCAACCACAATAGAGCACATTAGGTTGAATTAATTTTTTTTTCTATTGTGTTCTACTGTGTCTAATGTGGTAAAATATTAATATTGGTTATCAATGACTTATTTGTCTGCCCCTGAAGCCCGCCTGCTAATGAATATAAGTCCAGGGCTTGCTTTGGGGTTAATACCAATCTAACATAAGGGTGAAATAAACTGTTCATGGAGAAACTTCCTTTTGCACCGCTGAAATCAATCTGGCTGAAAGCAGCTGTAGCCGGCAGTTTATGGGCATCCATCGAAATTATTGTGGGTAGTTTCTTGCACAATCTTTCCATCCCGTTTTCCGGGACGATCCTGTCCTTTGCAGGTGTCTATCTTTTGGTTTCCTTTTTCCAGGTATGGAAAGAAAATGGCCTGATCTGGAGAGCGGGATTGATCTGTGCCCTGATGAAATCGATTTCTCCAAGCGCCATCATCCTGGGACCCATGATCGGCATAATGTCGGAGGCACTGCTTCTGGAGATGACAATTTTTTTACTGGGGAGAAACATGGCCGGATATATTACCGGCGGAGGACTTGCCGTGCTGAGTACCCTGATCCAGAAGGCGATAAACCTGTTAATCCTGTATGGATTTGATTTTGTCAGCATCCTCGATTCCCTTTACCGGTTCTGTATAAAACAGCTCAATGTTACGATGGTAAGCCCGGTCTACCTGGTCCTTGGAGTTGCCAGCCTCTATTTTACAGCAGGTGCACTGGCCGCCATTTTCGGGAAAAGATCCGGAAGCAAATACCTTAAAAAACGAAGTTCCATAGATGCCCCGCCCGAAATATCCCTGCAAATGCAGGAACCGTTGTTTCCCCAACCTACTGTTCAGCAATATTCATTTCTTTACCTGGCGCTGAATGTGTGTGCTATCGTGCTGACCCTGTTCCTGCTGAACCTTGATCTGGTTCTTCTTTCGGTACTCAGCGCATCTGCTTATATGGGATTCTGCATTTTCCACTACCGGAATTCACTTCGCCGGTTAAAACGGATTTCACTCTGGATACAGTTTATCCTGATTACCCTCGCAGCTGCGTTTCTATGGAATGGCTTTGCAAATCATAATTTTTTCAATATAGACGGGCTTATCGTTGGCTTGAAAATGATCTTCCGGGCCATTATAATCATCACGGGGTTTGCTGCCATCAGCATCGAATTAAAAAACCCACTGATCAAATCGCTGCTCTCCAGGAAAGGCTTTACAAATGTCTACCCATCACTGGAGCTTGCATTTTCGGCTTTGCCGGGTATCATAGCTTCACTTCCAAAATCAAAAGAAAACCTAAGAAGATCGAATTTCTCGTTTTCAACGGTGTTAAAACAAGCTGAAACTTTGCTGCGGCAGTTTGAGCAGGAACATTCAAAAATATCCTCCATCTTGATCATTACCGGGGAGATCGGCCAGGGGAAAACAACATATACCCAGAGCCTGGTTAAAGAGCTGAAAGAAAAAGGATACCGGGTCGGAGGATTTTTAGCCATCGGGATCCATGAAAATGGCAGGCGTACCGGCTTTGATCTGCTGGATATCCGAAATTCACGGCAGTTTGAATTATGCAGGGACAAACCCCATGAAAAGTGGGACCGGTCGGGCCATTATTATTTCGATCCGGAAGGATTGGCGGAAGGCAATAAATTATTATCATTGAATAACCCGGAAGAGATTCAACTGGTCATCATCGATGAGATAGGCCCGATGGAATTGAATAATCAGGGTTGGGCCGGAAGTATTACCCGCTTGTGTCAGTCCGGTCAGCGGGTCCAGCTTTGGGTGGTGCGGAAAAGTCTCGTGGAAAAGGTAGCCCGGAACTGGAATGCAGGAAACATTTTTATTTTTGATATCACAAAAGATCCGGCTGAAGCGGTGATCCGCAAATTTGAAGAGATACTGAATGAACCTGAGGTTAAAAAGATTTCATGAATCTTTCATACTCCCCGGGAGTATTGATATTCCAAAGAATCCCTTCCCCTTCAAAGGGAACTTCAATCCGTGTAAAACGTTTGAGTACATCCCTGAAATCGAATTCTTCTTCCCTTGAACGAATAGAATCGACCACGCGGCTTCCCAGCAAAACCGGATGGCCCCTTTTTCCGCTGAATACCGGAACCACGTATCCATCGGCCTTCAAAGTGGAATGCATGGTCGCGAGTAAGGCCTTGTCGGCAAAAGGATTATCAATATTTTGGATGAAGCACCCGGATCCCCCGGGAACCCGGTTGATTCCGAGTTTGATGGACCAGGAACGACCCCGGCCGACATCTTTATTTACCACTAAGATGCACGACCCTGCCGATAATTTCGAAAGGTCAAGATAATCGTTAATGACGAGAATAATGGGCTCTGCACCATACGACCTGTAATTGCTCAGCAGTTGATTTGCGAAATTAATGCCCCCGGGAAATTTCAGCAGCGCCTTATCGGAACCCATCCGGCCTGAATATCCGGCAGCAGGTAACACGACTGAAACAGGTTCTGATTTCATTTTGATTTCGGGTGATGCCTGAATTCATTACAGCAATTCATACCGGAATGAATCCTGGCGGATAAAAATAAACAACAGTAGGGTGAAAGCCCAGAGCGAAGATCCCCCGTAACTGAAGAATGGCAGGGGGATGCCGATCACCGGGATCAGGCTGAGTGTCATCCCGATGTTGATCATGAAATGAAAGAAGATAATGGAGGCGACGCCATAACCATAGAACCGGCTGAACCTCGATCGCTGTCGTTCCGCCACTAGGACGATCCTGATAAGCAAAGTAATGAAGAGTCCAATCACGATAAAACTACCGATGAATCCCCATTCTTCCCCGACAGTGCAAAAAATAAAATCGGTGCTTTGTTCCGGAACAAAATTGTATTTGGTTTGGGTACCTTGCAGAAATCCTTTTCCCCAGGCGCCTCCCGAGCCAATGGCAATGAGCGACTGGTTCACGTTGTAGCCTGCTCCTTTCAGGTCAATATCTTTTCCGATCAGAACATTCACACGTACCCGCTGGTGAGGCTCCAGGATGTGGTTGACAGCATAATCCACAGAGAAAACAAAACCTGCAGACCCAAGATAAACAAGGGAAATAAGGATGATATTCCGGATTTTTCGTTTTGAGTACAGGTAGAAAAACAGGGCAACGATAAAAAGCAAGCCAAGGACAATGAATTTGTTGATCAGCAGGGAAAGGACTGCCAGCAGAGGAACCAGGACAAACGCAATGACCAGCTTTTCAGATAGTCCTGCCCTGTAAAGGACAAAGATGAATGCAAAGAAGACGATGGCTGAACCTGTATCGTGTTCAAGGAAAATGAGAAGCGATGGAAAGAGAATGAGCCCGACTGCGGCAAACAGGTCATTTCTTTTCCGGATATCCGTTTCAATCTTGCTCAGGAATTTTGCCAGTGCCAGTGCCGTTCCCATCTTGGCAAACTCGCCGGGCTGCAATGCAATTCCCGCAAACTGGAACCAGGACTTTGAGCCTGAGATCTCTTTCCCTGTAAAAATAACGGCGATCAACAAAAGGAGGCACAAAATATAGATCAGGTAGGCAAACTGCGAGAAAAATTTTCCATCGATCAACAGGACAATCAATCCAAGGAATAGGGCGGCAAGGATCCAGGCCATCTGTTTCCCGTATTTAACGTGCATGTCGACAATGCTGCCGTGGCTCTCATCATAAACGGCCGCATAGATGTTGAGCCAGCCCATCGTCACGAGCAGCAGGAAGAGGATAACCAGCCACCAGTCGATGTGCTCAAATACACCGTGACGTTCTCTCATTGGTCGATAACTTTTCCCTTGTTCAACAGGTTTCCGGTGATCATGCTTTGTTCCACATCCTTCCGCCTGATGACCCTGTTAATATATTTTTCGATCATCAGGGTCGAGATAGGAGCAGCATAGGTAGCTCCAAATCCCGCATTTTCAACCACTACGGCTATCGCGATCCGGGGATTGTCTTTCGGGGCAAAGGCGATGAAGATGGAATGGTTTTTCCCATGCGGATTTTGCGCAGTTCCAGTCTTTCCGCAGATCTCGATACCCTCTACTTTCGACGCAAATCCTGTGCCTCCTGCCTCCATTACATCGTGCATGGCTTCGACCACGATAGGAAAATATTGTGGATCGATGCCGGAAACATGCTTTGTCTGGAATTCTTTGATGGGATTATCCCTTTTCCCGATGGCCTTGACGATGTGCGGAGTATAATAGAATCCCCGGTTGGAGATGAGTGCCGCAAGATTGGCCAGCTGGAGCGGAGTGATCCCGATCTCTCCCTGGCCGATGCCCAGGGAAATGATTGCCATCGATGTCCAGCGGTTTTTTCCATGGTACCGGTCGTAATAATTGGAAGAAGGAATGTTCCCGTTCAATTCGCCGGGAAGGTCGATTCCGAATTTATGCCCGAAACCAAAACTCATCACCAGGTTTCTCCAGATTTCATATCCCGCACGGGTTGAAGTGAAGGGTCTTTTGTCGATGATCGACTTAAAAACACGGCAATAATAAGTGTTGCAGGAATGCTGGATGGACTGTCGCAGGTCGAGCGGAGAAAAGTGGTTGTGACAGGCGACTTTCTTGCCGTTTCCCAGGGGAAATCCACCCGGGCAGAAATAGCGTGTATCCGGCGTCAGAACTCCAAGCTGTTGGCCAACCAGTGCATCCACCAGTTTGAAGGTCGATCCCGGAGGATAGCTGGCCATCAATGCACGGTTGAAGAGAGGAACCATGACAGAATCTTTGAGAAGCTTACTATAATTGGTTCTCCGGATTCTTCCAACAAGGAGATTCGGATCATAGGAGGGACTGGTCACCATACAAAGGATTTCCCCGGTGGAAGGTTCGAGGGCAACGATACTGCCCTTTTTACCGGCCATGAGCTGCTCGCCATAGGCTTGCAGATCGACATCCAGCGAGGAATAAAGATCGGAGCCGGCATAGGCAATCGTATCATATTTACCGCCCTGGAAGCTTCCTTTATCGCGGTTCAGCACATCCACAACACGGATCTTCATCCCCTTTTTCCCGCGGAGTACTTCTTCATAGGATTTTTCAACCCCGCTGATCCCGATGTAATCACCGGATTTATAATACGAATTGATGTCAATGATCTCCGGGCCCACTTCCCCGATGTATCCGAAGGTATGAGCGGCAACCGGGTAAGTGTATTTCCGAAGTGTTCGCGGTTGAACAAAAAATCCGGGGAAACGGAACATCTTCTCTTCGAGGAAACCGTAATTTTCACGGGTGATCTGTGATTCGAAAATGGAAGGACGGTAAGGAGAATAACTCCTTGCTCTTTCCACCCGGTCGACAAAGTCTTTCTTTTCAATCTCGAGTAAGCGGCACAACTCGGCAGTATCCACATTTTTTACCTGCTTCGGAATGACCATCAGGTCGTAGGCAGCTTCATTGTAAACAAGCAGCTTTCCATAACGGTCGTAAACAAGTCCCCTGGCAGGGTACTGTGTAATGTACCGTAGCACATTGTTGTTGGCTGAAAGGACATATTTATCTGCGACGATCTGGATGAAAAACAACCGGACAACATAAACCAGCCCGATCAGGAGAAAAAGCCCGATGACAATAAATTTCCTGTTCGCATAAACACGTTCCATCTGTCCTACTTCCTCCTCAGGATGATTTCAGGCGTGATGATCACATTGCTCTTGTTCAGCGCACGGTCGTAAATAAAGACTTCGAATTTGATGGTGTCGTGAAGCGGAGGAGGATAGAGGGGAATACTATCAATGATAAACCCCTTGATGGCTTTGTTAGGATCATTGGGCGTTAATACGAGGATTCTCGCACTGAAAGGGATAGAATCGAAAACCTGATGGAAAACCCCGTTCTGTTTTTCAAAATGGTTGATTACAAAATTGTAGTAATAAGGCCCGTAACGCTGATAGGGAGAGAATGTATCGCCGGGGTTCAGGCCGATATCCCCGTTTCCATCCTGGTACGAAATCGACAGAATACCCGTTCTTACAACCAGTGAGTGATCATAAAGCAGCTCAAATCCGAGTAAGGAAATTTCAGGCGTGTCAGGGAAACTCTGCTTCTTCATGCAACCACTGAAAACTGCGAGAAATGCTGCAAGAGAGAAAAAAAAGAAGAACGGTTGCTTTTTCATGGTACCCCTGTTCAAGAAATTATCTTCCCGAAATCTTACCTTTGCATGAATTCGATCAGATTCCGGCCATAAAAGTACGATTTTTTCGGTCAGGATCAGGTCAGGTAAAAGAAAAATGGAGTTCAGAAACAGGATTTTCGGAACCTTAAATGATGGCGATTTCAATGCCACGGCACTGGATATTTTTCGTTTTCAGTACTCCGGGAATGAAATTTACAGAAGGTATGCCGATGCCCTTGGGGTCGCTCCTGAAAAGGTAATCCATTATTCGCAGATCCCTTTCCTGCCGGTATCTTTCTTCAAAACACACAGTGTCGTTTCAGAAAACTCATCTCCTGAGAAAACATTCCTGAGCAGCGGAACCACCGGCATGGAACGAAGCCGTCACAGCATCCTCGACCTGTCAGTATACGATGAATCGCTTGTGAAAGGGTTTGAAGGTTTTTACGGATCGCTGGAAACGTATAATGTTTTTGCACTGACACCGGATCCTCAGCAGAATCCTGATTCTTCCCTGGTTTACATGATCGGCAAGTGGATCCTCAAAAGCAGGTCGGAGGTTTCCGGCTTTTACCTTGATCGCCCGGAAATCCTGTTAAAATTGCTCAGGAAGCCTCAATCCTCCGGAAAACGAGCGCTTCTGATCGGGGTGAGCTATGCCCTGATCGATTTTGCTGAAAGGTTTCCCCTGGCATTGCCCGGTGCCGTGATCATGGAAACTGGCGGCATGAAGGGTAAAAGAAAAGAGATGATCCGCGAGGAATTGCATGCCTTTCTTTCAGAACGGTTCCGGTGTAAAAACATCCATTCGGAATATGGCATGACTGAATTGCTTTCCCAGGCTTATGCACAGGAAAACGGACGCTTTAAAACCCCGCCCTGGATGAGAGTGCTGGTGCGCGACATAAACGATCCCCTGGGCCTGCTTCCGGAAGGGATGACCGGCGGCATCAACGTCATCGACCTTGCCAATTTCAATTCCTGTTCCTTTCTCGCACTCCAGGATCTCGGGAAAATAAACCCTGACGGCACATTTGAAGTGCTGGGAAGGTTTGACTTCAGCGATCTGAGGGGTTGTAACCTGATGGTGGATTAATCAAGCAGATCTCCTGCCGGCACAAGGATCTCCGGTGAATCATTGCGGGGCGAATTTACCAGCGTGGATACCGGGTAAGCGACGAGGGAGGAGGCCGCGCAAGGTTTCATCATTTTAATTAAATCTTCAGGATCTGAGTTTTCGATCCATTTCCTTTCCGTTTCCCTGTCGAGGATGACCGGCATGCGGTCGTGAATTTTTTCCATCAATGAATTCGGGCCTGTGGTGAGGATGGCGAACGACCGGATTTCTTCTCCTTCGGGATTGGTCCATTTATCCCAGATCCCGGCCATGGCAAAAGCCGAACCGTCCTTTCGTCTGATCCGGAAAGGTGTTTTCACCGTCCCTTTCCTCCATTCATAAAAACCATCACTGAGGACCAGGCATCTTTTGCTCTTAAATGAATTTTTAAAAGAAGGTTTTTCCATGATGGTTTCCGACTTGGCATTGATAAGCTTATTGCCAATGGAGATATCTTTTGCCCAGAAGGGGATGAGTCCCCACCGATAGAGGCTCAGTTCCTCCGGGTTTTCATTTGAAATGACAGCGAGTTTCTGGGTTGGAGCGCAGTTGTAACGGGCCTTATAGATCGCGCTTCTTACGGTCACTCCAAACCGTTCCTTGATCATTTCATCTTCCAGGATAAATGAATAACGGCCGCACATAAATCAATTAACGATGAACAATAAACAATAAAGTCATGTTTCGTTAGGGCTATTTTCCTCCAACCACGATGACGATCTCGCCTTTAACGGTTTTATCCCTGAAGTGGTTTCCCAGTTCTTCCAGGGTACCCCTTGCGTTTTCTTCATATATCTTCGACAATTCCCTTGATACCGAGGCCGGCCGGCCGGGACCAAAATAAAGGGCAAACTGTTCCAGGGTCTTAACCAGGCGGTGCGGGGATTCATAAAACACCAGGGTGCTCTCTTCTTCTGCCAGCTTCAATAATCTGGTCTGTCGTCCTTTTTTATGTGGCAGGAATCCTTCAAAGATAAAACGATCGCAGGGAAGTCCCGAATTCACCAGGGCGGGGATCAGGGCGGTAGGCCCCGGAAGGCATTCAACCATGATATTTTCTTTCAGGCACTCCCGTACAAGCAGAAATCCAGGGTCGGAGATGCCGGGTGTTCCGGCGTCACTCACCAGCGCAATCGTGGTTCCTCCCTTCAGCTTTTCGATGACCGCATGAACCGATTTGTGTTCGTTGAAAGCATGATGCGACGACAATTTATTCTCTATTCCGTAATGTTTCAGTAAAATCAGGGTTTTCCGCGTATCTTCCGCCAGCACAAGTTCTGCTTCCTTCAGGATGCGGATGGCCCGGAGGGTAATGTCTTCGAGGTTGCCGATGGGTGTCGGTACAATATAAAGCCTTGCCATTTGGGGTTATTTATTCATGACCAGCTTAAACCCGACACCGTGAACATTGATCAGCTCCACGGTGGGGTCTCCTTTCAGATACTTCCTGAGTTTTACAATGTAAACATCCATGCTGCGGGCATTGAAATAACTGTCATCGCTCCAGATCTTGTTCAGGGCCGTACTGCGCTCGAGCACTTCATTCGCATTGCTGCATAAAAGCCGCAGGAGGCCGGCTTCCTTGGAGGTGAGTTTCTGTTCTTTTCCTTTGATGGATAAAACCTGGCGGTTGAAATCGAAAGAATATTTGCCGATCTTATAGGTGTTCTCGTTTTCCGCGTTCCGGCCCGAATCTTCCGTCCTGCGAAGGATCGCCTGCATACGCATCAGCAGTTCTTCCATGCTGAAAGGTTTGGTAAGATAATCATCGGCACCGCTTTCAAAGCCTTTCAGCTTATCCTCCTGCAAAGATTTCGCCGTAAGAAACATGATCGGGATCTTGGGATTCGATGACCGGATCTCTTTTGCGACGTAAAAACCATCCCTGACCGGCATCATGATGTCAAGGATGCAAAAATCAAATTCTTTTTTACTGAAGGCATCCACCGCCTCCTGGCCATTGACGCAAAGTGTCGTTGCATACCCCTTTGCATCCAGGAAATTTTTGAGGATACTTCCGAGATTCCGGTCGTCTTCTGCAAGAAGAATGCGCACCTGATTTTTTTCCATTATGATGGTAATCTTTTTAGATAATTAATTATTCTGTAAAAGGAAGGAAAACCTTAAATGTGGTTCCCTTGCCGATTTCACTTTCAAGGCTGATCTTCCCATGATGTTCTTCCACAATGGCCTTGACATAACTGAGTCCCAGTCCAAAGCCCCTCACTTCCTGAATGTTTCCCGTCGGAACCCTGTAAAGCTTGTCAAATATCTTCTTTTGTTCTCCTTTGCCGATACCGATGCCATGATCTTCGATCGTCAGCAGGATCCCGTTGGAAGAGTTCTCTGTTCTTACCGTAATAACGGGTTTCCGCGGTGAATATTTGTTGGCATTATCCAGAAGGTTGTAAACGAGGTTGGTAAGATGAACCTTATCGCCCAGAATAACCGGGTTTGATGCCTTGCATTGTTTCCTGATCACCCCGTCCTTGATCTCCACCTGGATACGGATGTTCTTAATCACATCGGTGATTACTTCATGAAGGTCGATGCGTTCCCGCTTCATTTTCAGCTGCCCTTTCTCGATCACCGCCGTTTGCAGGATCTTTTCGGCCATGGTTGCCAGTCGCTTGTTCTCCTCCAGGATGATGGTAATATAATTTTCCGTGAACTCAGGCGACCGCACGAGTTCACGATCACTCAGGGCCTCGCATGCCAGCGAGATTGTGGAAATCGGGGTTTTGAATTCATGGGTCATATTGTTGATGAAATCATTTTTCATCTCCGACAGTTTTTTCTGGCGGAAGATGATGGTAATGGTATAGATAAACGAAGAAACAATGACGATGATGAGGATAATGGAGATCAGCAGCATTCCCCAGAGTTCGGTAAGAAGGAATTGTTTTTCACGCGGGAAATAAAGGAGAAGATATTCAGGTGAAGTAAAGATGTCAATCACAAAAAGCCGGGCAGCAGATCCTTTTTCAATCAGGTTTTTACGCATTCCCGGATCCTTTTCGAGCAGGAATACATCTCTTTCAGGGTTGTAAATGCCGAACTCGAAACGGGTGTCAATGCCCCGGGTGTTCAGCTCAATCAGGATCATTGAGTCCAGCTGTGGTACGGTGATAAACTTTTCATAGAGCAGGTGGCGGTTGAAGTTCAGCATCCCCTCATTTGGATTCGACTCCGAAGCTTTCTTCTTCTCCAGCTTTTCAATTCTGTTAACTACCCTAGACAAAACTTCCGTAACTGTCCGCTGAAAGGTAGCCTCTTTCACGGCCGATGCGTTTTTTATCCAGTAGATCTGTATCCCCATCAGCCCGATCAGGGCAATGGTCATCACAATGATGATAAATATGATGATCCTTCGGTTCATTATTACAAAAGTACACTATTTTAAAATGGGCTTTTAACAATTTTTAACGTATATTAATATTCCTTAACAGTAGGACCGCCATTTCCGGACTATCTTTGCTGAACTGGAAAAAGCAAAAGAGCAAATGCAAACCCAGTGATTCTTTTTTTGGCTAATGTGAGTTTGTGCGA
>Ga0182021_10001318_pt1 | contig 28239 bp, 33 predicted proteins | sample 612E3MmetaG_FD_120493 | JGI IMG/M metagenome (GOLD analysis project Ga0182021, IMG submission 120493) | Permafrost microbial communities from Stordalen Mire, Sweden - 612E3M metaG (Illumina Assembly) | ecosystem: Environmental > Terrestrial > Soil > Wetlands > Permafrost | place: Sweden...
GACCCTCGGCGAGCATGGCTCACTCGTCTTCGACGGCAAGAAGCTGTACCAGGGGAACGCGAGACCGGTTGAGGGTGTTGACACCCTTGGAGTAGGTGACAGCTACATCGCTGCCTTTGTCTGCGCCCGGCTGTGGGGCGACTGCATACAAAACGCGAGTGAAGAGGGGCATAGGGCTGCCACCGAGACCTGCAAGCGCCTTGGCGGGTGGGGTGGAAACTGACCGAGCACCCGCCCGAGGTAACGAGGTACTGGGAGGAGTACAGGAGGCGCAATAACGTCCCCGAGGGGACACGCTGGGAGGCTGGGCTTTCGGCGACAACCCCCGCCTAGCCGACGAGCTTCTACATCTTGTCCTCGAGGGAAAGAAACGAGGCACAGTTGAACTACTCACTGAATTCGAGCATAGAGGTGAACCTGTTCCCGAGGTTGGTGGCTACAGCGTCGTACTTGACGGACGCGGGAGACCCGCCGCTGTAATCAGGACGACGAGGGTTAAAATAATGTCATTCACCGAGGTCACAGCCGAGTTCGCCTACTCCGAGGGTGAGGGCGACCGCACCTTAGAATCTTGGCGCCACGAGCACAGGAAATACTATACGAGGGTGCTCGCAGTTCGGGGGGAGAGTTTCGACGAGGCTTCCCTCGTTGTCGCTGAGTCCTTCGAGCTCCTGAACCCGAAGCGTGCCCCCAAAGTCTAAAGAGTTGAAGCTGCCAACAGGGTTACCATGAAACTTGAAGGAAAGGTTGCACTCGTCACCGGCGCGTCCAGGGGCATAGGCAGGGCTGTAGCCCTCACACTCGCAAGGGAAGGCGCGAGCGTAGCCGTGAACTACGTCAACGGGGCTAAGGAGGCTGAGGGCGTCGCAAATGAGATCAAGGCGATAGGCCGAAGAGCCATCACCGTTAAGGCGGACGTTTCCAATCAGGAGCAGGTGAAGAAGATGTTCGCAGAGGTCATCAAGTCCCTCGGCGGCGTCGACATACTCGTCAACAACGCTGGGATACTCATTCCTACGAGCCTCATGGAGACAACCGAGGGGGACTGGGACCGCGTTATGGCCATCAACCTCCGTGGCCCTTTCAACTGTACCCAGGAGGCGGCGAAGACCATGATGCATAAGAAGAACGGAAAGATCGTGAACATCTCCAGCATCTCCGGCCTTGGCTGCGCCCCCACAGGCGAGGGTGCCTACGGCTGCTCAAAGGCGGGCGTTATAGCCCTCACTTCAGTCGCTGCGCAGGAGCTCGGCCTATATGGAATAAACGTGAACTGCGTCGCCCCTGGCTGGACAAAGACCGACATGACGAACGCGAAGAGCGGCGCTAAAGCCGACGAGATAAATGTGAGAAAGGCGGGCCTCGCCGCGATGAGGCGCATAGGCGAACCCCAAGACATCGCCAACGTCGTCCTCTTCCTAGCCTCAGAGGAGTCGGGCTTCATATCGGGGCAGGTCGTCGTCGTCGACGGCGGCAGGATGGACTTCGTCAGCCACGCCTAACCTCTTTTTGATCCTCGGCGATCATCCTCCTGATTGTGGTTACCTCACTAGCGTCGAAGGGAGTGCCGTCCCTGCTGAATATGTCATGGAACCACTCAACGGGCTCTCGTGAGTCTTCTGGAGACCCCCACGGGTAGATGGTCTGCGTGCGCCCGCTAACGAAACCCCAGCTCAGGCAGCCGACGCGCTCCCTCTTGAAGATGGGGAGGTGCGTCTCGAAGCGACTCCCCCGCAACCTGGCCATAAACTCCGTGCAAATCATAGGCCTCTCGTACTCCCCAAGGGCATGGATCTGCTCAATGAGATTTTCCGCATCGTGGTAGTTGTGGAAGGTCACGATGTCCGAGGCACCGAGCTGGAACTCGTTCAGGACCTGGTTATCGAACCAGACACCTACAGAGAGTGGCTGCTTCGGCTCCGCCTCCCGTGCCCACCTGAACACCTCCCTAAGTAATCCGAGGGACGCCTCACCCAACTTGTTATTCCCTGGCTCATTGTAGAGGTCCCAAAGCAGGACCCGCTCATCGGACCTGAAGTGGCCTACGATATCCCTAACGTAATCGGCGAGGCGTCCCCATTTAGAAGGGTCCCTGACCACCCTCGTTCCAGGGCTCTGCACCCAGATCGAGTTGTGGACACCGGGCCTCGGCTCTTGCTGCCTCCCAAGCCTCGGCTCCTGGTTCCAGCAGTCGTCGAAGAACACGAATATTGAGCGTATCCCGACGCGGGAGGCTGAGTCGAGCAACAACTCCATCCTCTCCCTGAGCCCCTCGGGGTCAGCCTGCCAGACGAGGTCGTGAAGGTAGACGCGGACAGTGTTGAAGCCAAGGCCCCCGGCCCACCCTAACTCGCGTTTGATGGAGTCGATGTCGAAGGACTCCGCCTGCCACATCTCCAGCTGGTTCCCCGCAGTGCTTGGAATGAAGTTGCAGCCAACGATCCACGGCTGCTCATCGTACCACTCCCAAGCCTTCTTTCTGGACCACATCGCCGCCATAATGTCACCTTAAATGAGGATTCCCGAACCTGAAGCCTCGCAGCTCGTGGGATAATGGATTCGATGTTTGGGAAAGGTTTGCGGTCCCACGTCAACCGAACGCTGTATAATAACCGGCGATTCCGGGCAACCGTTATATCCCCAACCAAATAGACGGAGAACCGAGCCAAAATGAGTGAGCACGTGAAGAAGAAAGAGCACGACATCAAAATAACCGTACTAAGAAAGGTGAAGACGGGTGATATCCTCAAGGAGTACGGCGCCTCGACGGTCACCGCAGAGTGCCCCGCGGTGAAAGAGGGGGCCACATACGTCTCCACCGCGGGGAGGATCCCGGACGGCTTCTGCGGCTGGGCCTGGGCGGACATCCAGAGAGACATAGCGGTTCTCGCCTTCGGTGGCGACTTCCCCTGGATCAAGGAGAAGGACACGATGATCAGCTGCTGTACCGATGGGCTTCGCCCGGTGATCTTCAAGCTGGAGCGAGTCCCATAGAAAATGGGCACGACACAACTCGAAACCAGTATTCACAGACGCAATTTTCCCCATATGCCGGGGGATTCACCGCCTCGTAAACAAGTTACGCCAACGTGCACGCGCCATCGTCGCCCCGCGCACAACTTCCCTCTTCACAGGAAAGGGGAGCGTCTCGTCGTTGCGCGCGCGCAAGCCTGGCGTATCCTACTGGGTAGCGACTCTGTCGGGTTCGATGTCGAGGTTAAGGACGCTGATCGAAACTTCTGGCATCAGTTTTACTCCCTCAGAACCGCGAAGGGAGGCTCACTTGTATTCCCCACTCATCGAGAACCCAACAAGGAAGTGGGACTCATCGACCTTCTTGTAGATGAAGTTGTGTTTCAATCCGTGAGGTAAGTAGACGCCCGAGGTCTTGTTTATAACGTGGATCTCCTCCTCCTCGCCCAGTTTTATTTCGATCTCGGCTCCCAGGTGTGTTATATCGTGTGGGTTGGTCCCCATGAAGAGTATTATCTCGTCGTGTGGGTGGGTGTGGGACTTCAGCCCGGGGTTGGGGTCGGGAATGGTGTGTATCCCGGAGATGAAGACGTGCATCGGGGCCCCCTTTATCAAGGCGTCCTCGATGTAGGTGTGGCTTAGCGTCCTCCCCTTGACCCTCTGGCCATCGGGGAGCACGCCGTTGGCGAGCCGCTGTACGTTCGGCGTATCAATTATGTAATTCCCGTACTTTGATTCGGTCAACTCGCACACCCTCAGAGCCTGTACTCACTGTACTCGTGCTCGCAGGGCGGCCCGCACGTCGCGTACATGACCTTGTCCTCGCGCGCGCTCTCCCTGTAGATTGTTGTGGCTATCGCAGGTTTGCCCCCGGGGAAATAGTGGTAGATCAGGCCGACGCTCACGTTGACCTTCTTCGCGATCTGCCTGATGGAGACCGTCTCGTAGCCGTTTGCTGTGACGAGTTGTATGAATGCCTGCTTTATATCCTCGATTTTTCTCTCCTTGTCCCCTTGACGGGTCTGCACATCACAATAATCCATCGATCCGCACGTGCATAAAGTATCACTATAATAGGGAAACTAAGCTGTGGAGATAGCTTCAATGCGCGCACATAATGTGTACTTGGGCTGAAATATCCTAGTTCAGGTGCGCGCGCTTTCTCAGTCGCTTTTCCTCAGCGCGCGCCCATATCTAATACGCGTACACAATGGAGGATTTTAGCTCCCTTACGGGAGAGAGAGTTGTACAGGTTTTTGTTTAGGGCAATCGGATCAGAGTCATCCCCCTATCCCGCAACTGTCATCGACACGTGCGAACTATGCTTCTGACATCGAGTCGCTGACAGTCAAGTTTAAAACTGTTTCAGCGATGTCGGAACCATACTCAGATGTCCTAACAATGCTCTCCAATATCAACCTAAGCTGTGGCACATCCTCCACAGGAGCCAGCTTCACAATCTTGTGGATAACCTCAGCCTCCATTCCACGCGTCTCCTCAGCAGAGTACATTATCTTGTCGGCTTCAGCATAATCCCCCTCTAGGAGAGCCTCCATCGCGGTCTCAAATACCTTGATTGCCGACTGACTAATCTTGTTAAACTCCTTAAGAATAACCTCGTTTATTGGGACCAGGTTGAGAACTAAACGATTCTCCGCAATATTGGTCGCGTGGTCAGCCATTCGCTCAATCGACTTTGCCACGAGCCTATAAGCGAGACACTGTCTGGGATTCGCTATCCCGCTAACTTTTAGCACATGCGCATCCACGATGGCGACGCTCAGCAGCCTCATCACGTAGAAGCTGAATCGGTCGACCTCGTCATCCATGGCTACAACCTCTTTAGCTATCCGTGGACTTTCGTTGCTTAGCGTCATAACAGCATCCCTGTGCATTGAAGCGGCGATAATTGACATGCGCCGTAGGGCATCTTTCACAGAGAGCTCAGAGTAACTAAGTAAAATTTGCAGAGTAAGCTCGTTAGGGAGATCACTCAGAGTCTCAGTCCCTACTAGCTTCTTCCTAACAAAGTCCTTGATAGCATAGCGGACTTCGGGATCAATTCGTTTCTGAGTTGAGCGTATCTGTATGATGTTGTATCCACCCAGATACGAGGACACGAGGTGGCGGACGACGCTCTCAGACTTATCCGCCTCATTAATTGTGATAACGACCTTCTTTACTCTCTCCTGAGAAATTTGATCCTTTGGCCTGATATTTAGGGACAGATCACTGCTCTGAATCATGCTTACGACGCTTCCTCTTTTCAGATTCATCTGATCTACCCAGATCTTTGGCAAAGAGATAATGTAGGTCGAGCCTCCAGTTACCTGGATTTTCCTTAGTTCTTCCAGCTGTCCTTTTTCTGGCATGTTCATATAACCGCCAATATTGAGTTGACTGAATATAGAATTACACACTTTTTACCCTAATCTCCATAGAAAATATAAAAAATATAATACTATGATTACTATATATATTTCATAGATAAACTATATAAAATACTTTTAATTATATATGTAGCGAGGATATGAAAAATCAGAAGGGAAAAAAGATGAATAACAAAATTATTGTTGGTATTGTAGTTATTGTAGCTATCGCAGCAGGTATATACGGTTACATGTATTATTCTTCACCGAAAACCAGCCAAACATCAATATCATTGACAGGTTCAGGAGCAACGTTCCCATTCCCGTTACTAGATACCATGATTAAGCAATATGAAACACAAAAGACCAATGTTCTGATCAATTATCAGTCAATAGGTAGCGGAGGAGGCATCGCTGCTCTTGAGGGCAAAACCGTCGACTTCGCGGCCTCCGATGCACCTCTAGGCGCCGCAGACATGGTAATGGCACCAAACTCTTTGCACATCCCTGAGACAATAGGAGCCGTCACAATAGCATATAACCTTCCCAACGTTAAAACAGGCTTCCACCTTTCTGGAAGCGTAATCGCTGACATCTTCTCGGGTAAAGTAACAACCTGGAATGATCCTGAGATTCAGGCACTAAACTCCAATGTTACACTACCCTCCAACAATATCCTAATAGTTCATAGATCAGACGGATCTGGCACCACCTTCATTTTCACAGGATACTTATCATTATCCAGTGATTCGTGGAAGAGCGCACTTGGTCAGGGTAAGACAGTTGCATGGCCAGTTGGAATAGGCGCAAACGGAAACACAGGAGTGGCTAGCGTCGTCCAAGGAACCCAATATACAATCGGATATGTCGAGTTGGCATACGCCCTACAAAACAAGATGACTGTCGCAGCCATTCAGAACCCAGCAGGAAACTGGATTCTTCCCACGTTAAACACAATTCAGATAGCTGTGCAATCGGGAGCTTCAAAGGGTCTCCCAGCAGGCGGTGGAGACTGGTCAGGTGTTAACCTACTAAACGCCCCTGATCCACAGGCCTATCCAATTGTAAGCTTCACTTATCTACTAGTATACAAAGAACTCAATGTTATACCTGGAATGACACAGGACAGGGCTACCTCTCTCACGCAATTCTTATGGTGGGTAGTACACGATGGCCAGGCAAATGCGCCGGGACTAGCATACGTACAACTACCATCAAACGTAGTGCAGATAGACGAAGCCTCAATCAAATCGATAACTTTCAACGGCCAACAACTACCGACGAGTTGACGGTGATGCCGCAATCGGATCACCATAAAAAAGCCCTTTTTTTTAAATTAAACTATAAGTTTCAAGGTGGATAGATTTGACACAAAATACTTCAGTGGATAGCGTATTCAAAATTCTTACCGCGATACTCGCAGCGTCAGCTTTACTTATTTTGATCATTACTGGATACACTCTTCTAAGCGGTTCCTTACCAGTACTGAAAATATTTGGTATTAGCTTCTTCACGGGAACGCAGTGGAATCCTGTTGAGGGAAGAGAGGTATTCGGTGCACTTCCGTATCTTCTAGGGACCTTAGCTACATCAGCTATCGCACTGTTAATCGGTGTACCACTAAGTATTGGAATAGCGATTTTTCTAGTCGAAATGGCTCCAAGAGCTATACGTGTACCAATTTCATATTTTATAGATATTCTTGCTGCCGTCCCCAGTGTAATATACGGATTATGGGGCATCTTCGTCCTCCGTTACTGGATAGTCGATTATATCGAGACTCCATTATCCACCTACCTAGGATGGATCCCGATATTCAGCGGAACACCATATGGTCTAGACGTTTTTACCGCGGGAGTAATCTTGGCTATTATGATTATACCCACAATATCATCAGTATCAAGGGAGGTTATTAGTGCAGTTCCAAACTCGATAAGAGAAGGAGCATACAGCATAGGCGCGACAAGGTGGGAAATGATCAGGAATTGGGTATTAAGCTACGGTAGATCTGGACTGTTCGGCGCAGTAATTTTGGGTCTAGGTAGAGCTATAGGTGAAACTATGGCAGTCACTATGGTCATCGGAAACACCGTAGGACCGGCAGCAATACCGACTTCTCTCTTTAAAGGCAGTCAAACAATGTCATCCCTCATAGCTAATGGCTTTCTCGAGGCTACCCCAGCATCCCTTGAATTACCAGCCTACATAGGAGTTGGACTGCTCTTACTTTTGCTAAGTCTTGCAATAAATATAATCGCCGAAATTATGGTCAGTCGCGTCTTTAAAATAAAGGGAGGCGCTATTGAGTAATTGAAGAGTTACGCATACAGAAAATTCAAGGACCGACTCTTCTTCGTGCTTAGTTTAACCTGCGTTTTGGTTGCCCTTGCTCCCCTTGCGAGTATCCTGATCGAGGTTATAATTAGGGGGGCTCCACAACTCAGTGTACAATTCTTCACCCAGCCCGCTGGAGTCATAGGAGGGTCAGCAGGCGGAATTGGTCCAGCAATACAAGGGACGCTAATTCTCATCGTACTTACTAGTCTCTTGGGCGTACCGCTTGGTGTTATGTCCGGAATTTACCTGGCGGAATATGGAAACAATAAATATGGTACACTGATGAGAATGTTCAATAATGTGCTTACGGAGTTCCCTTCAATCGTCGTCGGATTAACTGTGTTCATAATTATCGTTCTAACTCTGGGTCACTTCTCACCCATTGCAGGCGCGATAGCACTCTCATTCATAATGATACCAGTAGTTGCAAGAACTACTGAAGAGTCGCTTAAGCTTGTTCCGAATTCCGTTCGTGAAGCATCACTTGCACTTGGGGTGAGAAGGTGGAGAACAATTATAAGTGTCGTCTTACCATCAGCAAAAGCAAGTTTAGTAACAGGTACATTATTAGCAGTCGCAAGAATAGCAGGAGAAACCGCACCTCTAATCATGACTGTACTCGGGAACCAGAACTTCTTTCAGGGCTTCAGCCAACCTATGGATGCACTCCCATTAAGAATTTGGAGGGATGCGCTATTACCTTACCCAGAATTCCAAGCGCAAGGTTGGGGAGCAGCTTTGGTCCTAATTATAATGGTCTTAAGCATCAACATTAGCGTCAGATGGATCAGCACAAGGTCGGGTAGGTAACGGATATATGGAGATAAGCTTGGAGAAGAGTGATATGACCCTTATTACTTATAGTGAGAAAACTTCTGAAGAACAAAATACCGTGTCATTCGACGATAAGATGAGAAGCGTCAAAGTAAGTGCCTGGTTTGGCAACAAACAAGCTCTGAAGGAAATCGATCTGCCAATTCGAACCAATTGCATCACCGCAATAATTGGCCCATCGGGCTGCGGAAAATCAACGTTTATCAGATGTCTTAACAGAATGCACGAGTTGATTCCAGATTCTCGAATGACGGGCCAAGTACTACTTGATGGCAAAGACATCTATGCAAAAGAAAGCGACCCAGTACAAGTTCGTAGAAGAGTCGGAATGATTTTTCAGAAACCAAATCCTTTCCCCACCATGTCCATATACGATAACGTAGCAGCAGGGCTAAAGCTAACAGGAGCCTCCTCTGGGAAGGATCTTGATGACATAGTGAAAAAGAGCCTTGAACAGGCGACATTATGGGACGAAGTAAAGGACGACTTGAAGAAACCTGGCACGAGTATATCCGGAGGACAACAACAAAGACTTTGCATTGCGAGGGCGATCGCCCTCCAACCAGAAGTTATACTAATGGATGAACCATGCTCAGCTCTTGACCCAGTAGCAACTGCTAAAATCGAACAATTAATGATTCAGTTAAAAAAGGATTATACGGTTGTTATTGTCACTCATAACATGCAGCAAGCAGCACGTGTTGCTGACTTCACATCCTTCTTTTACCTAGGTGAGCTGATCGAGTATGGACCGACAAAGCAGATCTTTGAGAAGCCTGTTAAGAAGTTGACAGAGAGTTATCTAACTGGGAGATTTGGATAAGGTGAAGGAATGTCTAGACTAATGGATCTCGGATTAGAACAATTAACGAAAATGGTTCTCGACATGTCTAACTTAACGGAGAAGACGATCATCAATTCTCTTGAAGCATATCAGAAGAAGTCCGGTGCATCTTCCGATTCAATTTTTCAACTATCAAACCAATTAGGAATGTTGAAGGAAAACACAAACGATCTAGCTGTTGAACTACTTGCGAGATATCAGCCGTTAGCGATTGATCTGAGATATATTAAATCGTGTATCGATATCTCCTATGATCTATCGCGTTTTGGGCGATATGCCTACGACATCGCACTTACACCAAGCTGGCTAGGGGATTTATCGTCCTGCGACTTCATTGTTTCTTTAGATATGGCTGACAAAGCTTTGGCAATGATCAGAAAGAGCATGGTTGCCTTCAAGAATCGTGATGCAGAACTTGCGAAGACACTCTCAAAAGACGACGATGTTGTTGATAGAATGTACAAGGAAACAGTCACTTCTATAATGAGTAATAAGGAACTCGAAATGAAGTGCGTCGTGGCTACCCTACTCTTGGTTCGTCATCTTGAGCGAATGGCAGACCATGCTTGTTACATTGGTGATGCGGTGGTTTACATCGTAGAAGGTCAGAAAGTGAATCTGGAATAAACAACCAGAATGAAATAAATTGAGATCAAAATAGAAGTGAGATAATGCTCTCTACGTTATGATTCATATCCAAAAGCGCGCGCGTCCTGTCTATAACGTAAGCCATGTCGAAAATATACGATTGGCGCGCACCCTGAAATAATGCGCGCGCTGGTTTGTCCCGAAATTCATCCAGGTTAAAATAAGCCTATTTTGATTGTTGAGGTTTCGTCCCCCAGTGGTTTGCCCAACCAGAGGAGGTGAGTTCACTAAGGGACAAGATGAACACGAGACCCTTGATGCGCGCACGATCACCTTCAGGCCTCCGAACCCGTATAATGTTTGACGTCAAACATCTAGCCTCGACAAGGAGTCGCATGTACGAAGTTGAAGCCTTGAGGTGAATAGAGGCCATACCTTGTCTGGCGCGGGCTGTCGGTGATGGTAACGGTGTCGACGCTGCTGATGATGTTAAGCTGCAGATACCTAAGCCCTCTGGGGCCCCCGTATGTGTACGGAGGGTCTGGAGAAAGTAATCGATATAGCACAGCTCAGCTAACACAGCTGGGGCAGCGGCTACCTCAAGCTAAACCACCGCATGAACGCCCACAGGTAGCCGGGACAGCAAATTATACAGCTGACGGTGCAGGTGCCGGCGCAGGTACTGACGGTGACGGTTCTGACGGAGCCGGTGGCGGAGCTGAAGGTGCCGGTGGCGTAGGTGACGGTGGTGCTGACGGAGTTGCCCAAGGAGCTGACGTTATTCCCAACCCGCGCTCTCGTTATTCGACCCGCATCGTATCGAAGAGAGATCAGCCGTAGATAACGGTCGGTCATGGCCAACGGCTAAAGTCCTTGATTCCTTGAAGAACGGATCGTGACATACGATCTCAGGCGTAGCCGCCAAACAGGTGTACGTGTTCCTCATCGATGAGCGTAGGAGAGGGCGGCTCGGATGCGAGGGCCGACGTGGTAGCGGCAGCGTTTTCATTACCCGGCTCGCCGGCGGGGGCGCCGCATTTATAGCGTGTACAGGAATAAGGCAACCGCCGGCGCCGTCGACCCGACCGGCGGCGCTGCCGCCGGTACCGTCATCCCCTATCACCGCTAGCGTGGCATGCACTACACCGTCCGGTGCTTCCGGCGGTCAAAGCGGCGGTGCCAACGGCACCTGCAACGCAGCGAATCCTTCGCCGTCGCGCGCGCAGGCTGGCTCCCCAGGAGACTCAGCAGGCGCGCATACTGACAGATGCAAACCAGGTACTCGGCTCAGGTGGGGAGCACTATGAGGCACTCGGCAGCAACGCTAAGCAGCAATGGATCAAACAAAACGGCCTCCAGGAGATGAACGGAAAGTACTACCAGAACCGCCAGCTGCCCAGCGGCGAATCGGCTCTGGTTGAGATGAAGCCCCCTCCGGCAGTCGTCGATGCTGAGAAGGGCGGCAACGCACAGATCTCCAACATGATGTTCAGGGGCCTCGAGGGCGAGACACTGGCGCTGCTCGGACTTCGTCAACTACTACATCACGCTCTACATGACTAAGATCTTCGGCACCAGGGTGGCCATACAGGTCAACACGGAGAACAAGCTGATGGGCGTGCTTAGGAAGCAGCAGCAGGAGAGTAGCATGGTTGGAGTTGAGTTCACGGCATGAGCGACCCTAAGGAGCCCCCGGTGAAGAGGAACGTCTTCACCTCCTTCATGGAGGTGGACATGACGCCCAAGAAGTCGGACGTTCCTCAGTCGGACCTCGAGAAGAAGATAGCCGCTGAGGTCGGCAACATGCAGGCTATGGACCGCCTCCATGCGTGCGCACGAACGCTAATTTGCGAATTAAAACCCTGTTAAGGTGTACGTTACACGAGCCTAAACTTGGAATCATCCAATGTGAAATGCTCTCCACCGGCGACTATTACCTCCACGCTAATGTACTCCTCAAGACCGCTACCTCTGATTTTAGTAGCCAATAGATTATCCACCTGGAATATCCCGGCTGGGTTCGCCATCTCTATCTTGACCCTGATTGGCTTCTCAACTCCCTCCTCGATACTCACCTTGTCTATGGATAGAGCGGAAACGGAGTGTATATTGATGCGCCCCGCCTCGTAGGGGATACGAGCCCTCCCCTTCTCCATGTCGAGTGAATCAGCGACCTTCACGACGCCTGCTTCAAGCGTCAGCGGTCTTTCTGAGGCTTGGTGACTCACAACCGCATGAAGTACTTCACTTGAGACGATGGCTGCCTCTTCGGTTCCGTAGACGAGGGGTAGACACCTCCGAAGTACCTCCCCGGCTAAACCGACGCTTAGGACCTCATGTCCTTCTCGGATGATGGACATCCCTAGATCATGCGTCACTGAAGCGAGGAGGACAACTACCTCGGCGTCTTCGACACTCATACCGTAGTTGACCTTTATGCTTGGCTCGATTTTCCTGGAGGTGAGGATCCTCAGCAGCTTAAGCGCTCTATTGGCGACTAACTTCACATGGGTTGGTCCATGATCGCTGTAACCCATACGGTCAATGGCTAGGACGTTAGCGCATCTCCACAGTGTGTGAAGCTCTATGTCTGAGTCGATGAAATCTAACATGGCACCGAGCTTTGTGTTTCCTTTTATTGGGATGCTGAGGATGTTTTTCGGCACCGGTAGTCGCCTTAAGTCGTGATGAGCGTCTGCTTATTTCAATAATTCTAGACAAGTGCAAATTAGGTTAAGGCTCAAAGATGATTTATCAAGCGATAAGGAATTCTCTGAGAGCAAGAATCAGCGATATTAGGAAAATCCCCAACTCTACTAGGACCCTAGGGTGGGTGATTGAGATGCCCAGTGAATCCAGGTTAAGAAGAGTGTAAATAAGGAATACGAGGGCAACTACTGAGATGAGTGAGAAGAGATAAAAACGGTTGCCAATCATGGAGATGTGAATTGTGTAGAGCCTAATAGGTTTTGCAGGAGCGTGATTAGAAGAATATTGTTCAAGATTCCTGCTTATTTATTGTCTTTAGCCATTCACGTTGAGCCCACAGAGCGCAGCCGCCGGTTGTCTCAGGCAGTTGAGAGTGCTTCTCCCTGATCCTTGACAGGAATTTGGACCCCAAAGCTTCCCTTAACGAGGTCTCATTCAGGTTTGTGTCGGAGTATGGTATGAATGGGCAGGGCTCGACGTTGCCCACAGCGTTGATGTGGACGAATCCTCTCCCCGCCGCTAAGCATCCACCGACGTCCTCCTCGTCGCCGGGGAGGTTTAGAAACACAGCCTTGAAGTTATTCCTGAGTTGTTCCCTTATCTGTTTCATCACGGTTCGCTGGGTTGGGGTGACGACCCAGGACTCTGTTCCCTCCATTATCGGCGTATACTCATCGAAGATGAATAGTCTGCAGCCCTTCTCGAAGAGCTCACTCACGAAGTCTTTGTCAGTGACGACGGGGAAGTTGTTGCTAGTGACAGTGATGGAGGTTCCCCAGAATATGTGCCTCTCACTCATAGCCCTAAAGGTGCTCCCAAGTCGCTCGTAGACCCCAGCGCCCCTGCGCTCATCGGTCTCGGCTCGGTGACCCTCTAGGCTGATAAGAGGTACTAGGTTTCTAGTCTTCCTGATCCTCTCGAGGAGCTCGTCATTTAGGAGCGTCCCGTTTGTGAACATGATGAACATTATGTGCCTGTTCTCCTCGACTATGTTGAGGATCTCCGGCCTCACCAGGGGCTCACCACCGCTTAGGACCATGAAGGATACGCCGAGTTCGTCGGCTTCCCCTATGATTCGCCGCAGCTGGCTCTCGGGAAGTTCCTCTGCGGTGGGTTTACGGAGGGCATTGTTGAAGCACCCCTTGCAGAGCAGGTTACACCTATTCGTTATGCTGAAGATCATGATTGGCGGGACGTGGAGTCCCTCTTCCTCGAGTAGATCTCTTTTCTGGGCCGCCCTTCGCTGCCATCTGAGTGTGTTGACGTAGAATTTCGCTGTTGATGGGCTGGTTAACGCTGCCTTGAGCATATCTCCGAAGAAGATGCCTAGAGAATCGTTGAGTTGTTTGTCGAAGACAATGCGATCAGTTTTAGATTGTTGAGGTAATTCCGCGTTAGTCTTATTCATCTCCGATCAGGCCCCGCTCTTGTCTCTCTTGGGACGAGTTGCCATTCTTATTAAGGGTTAGCGATATTGACTGACTTCGATGAGTTAATTTTTTGTTTTTAAACATTGATGAATAACCAATCCGGGTCGATATTGATCTCTTAGCTATACTTTGACCTGGAGTTCATCAATTGACGATGCTCCATGATTAACCCCCTCTTCGATCGGGACTCTATGCTCCTTTCGTCCCTTGAAGAGGCTCACGGTCTGATAGCCTGCATAATTTATGGCTCTCAGAGCCTCCTCAATCCTGAACCCAAGAGTCTCCGGTACATGAGTATCGCTACCCACAGTCACTTTCTTGACACCCGCATCATGAGCTGCTTCAATGAACTCGAAAAGGGGGAAGAACTCCCCAGCACCATGTCTCAGGCAGGAAGTGTTAACCTCAAACCCCACACCATACTCCGCGAGTGAGTCAATAGGCTCAATTACTGCCTCCTTAATGTCGCTCCAGACTAGCTGCTCTGGCCTAGCATAATGGAGATACTTCTTGAAGTAGTCAGGATGTGCCATCACATCGAATAGACCACTCTCAACACCCATCTTCCACACCTTGAAATACTCCTCAACGGCCTCATGGACACTCCTCCTACTATAGAAGGCCTGAGCATCTCTACCCGAGGCTATCTCCAACCCATTTACAGTGTGGACGCTTCCAAGAATGAAATCAAAGGGATACTCTGACAGCAGTTCGCCGATGTGTCGTTCCTCCTCTGGGAAGTAATCCACTTCGAGCCCTGTCTTCAAAACAACGGAGGTTCGACTCTGCGCCTCATAGATGCTTTCCAGATACTCGTCAATCTCACTGAGCTTTATCCCGAACCCTTTAGACGGGCCAGCGGACATGTAATGAGTTGTGAATACAACCTCCTTCACTCCTCTATTTTTCGCAGATTCAACAATGTTATTAACGGTAGTTTGACGGGCGTCGCCGCTATGCCTCTCGTGAACATGGTAATCTATCAGTCGATTAGGAGACATTCCATTATCATTTAGGGAAAGGGCTTCTTATTTATATAGAAAACTGATATATTCTATAGCAGTAAAATTTACTATATAGTTAGATGCAAGAGTGTAAAATAATAAACTGCGTGCAAGCACTATTGATCAAGTCTTGAAGGTTCAAATATGAGAGTTTTAGTGATATATGACTCGGTTTTCGGGAACACCGAAAAGATAGCCAAGGCAATCGCGAATGCTTTAAACGACGATATAGACACAACGGATATTCGCGTCAGAGACGCGAAGACAGAACAGCTGAAAGGAATCGATGTATTACTCGTAGGTTCACCCACACGAGGCTTCAAGCCGACGAAGGACATCAGCACTTTTTTAAAATCTATTCCTAGAGAGGGTTTGATAAATGTGCGCGCGCGCGCATGTGCGTGTGGCCGCTTTCGACACTAGGTCAGACATTGACGACGTAAAATCGGGTTTACTAAGGATGATGGTTGGATGGTTTGGGTATGCAGCGAAGCCTATCGCAGATATACTTGTGAAAAAGGGAGGGGAGCTATTCGCACCACCTGAGGGATTCTTTGTGAAAGGCAGAGAAGGCCCCTTGAAAGATGGCGAGCTTCAGAGAGCTGCAATTTGGGCTAGGGCTTTAATTAAACAATAATAACCTTATACGATTTTACTAAGTTCTTAATATTTATTCATCATTTACTTAATAATTTAAACAAATAATGAACAAATACTAAAAATATCCATGAAATCATAAACATCAAAACCTCAATCTACTCAGAGCTAGAATGCCTCTACTCTGACAATTTATCAAATAATTATATCCTAAGGTAGAATTAACCATTTCAAAGCAATCTTGGGCTAAACTATCAGAAAATGTTGTCCTGAATTTCCAGATTGAGTTAACGCAGATGTATATTCAACGATCCTAATTCTACCTTTGCCCAGGTGGGGGCGGTAAAGAACCAAAACAGCGAAAGGTTCAGACACCGACGAGTCGAGAGGAGAGGGCTGTAAAGGGCTCGATTGGCTTAGGCTAAACGAGCAAACTGCTCTCCTCAGAGTGGTCAGTTGCACATGCATGGCCGATCCCGGTGACGGGAGTGGGGAAACTCAAGCGGATCGTTCAGACGAGACCCACAGGGCACCTTTTATACTTTAATAAGTAGTGCAAATCTTCATTTCGTGAGCGGGGATTTTAGAGATCAAGCATATTAGCCCTCTGATATGATGGTGTGCAGATAGTTCCAAGATTTTAGATGATGGAAAAAATAACTTTTCTTCCTTGAGAATTCTAGAACATCCTTCGGAGTGTCAATATCTAAAGCAGTGCCATTCGATTGGTAGACTTTTACCTCGACACCGACTGATTTCAATTTGAGCATGTGTCGCTCATAACTCTCGAGTCCAAAACTCGGGCTAATCAGGTCACATGGGTGCAGTAAAAGTACATTTGTGCCATCATCTCTCGACGGAGCGATCACAGCATTTGGGACGTCGTAAGTTAATCCTATGATATGTTTTAGATCTCCACCCGTGATTGCTGGTAAGTCAGCTAAAACTATCAGGATAGATTTCGCCCCATTTTTTTGGCACCAAGCTAACCCCGTTTCTAAATCACGGTTTAAATCATTGAAATTCGATGCGAGTGAATCAACATCAAGTCGTCGGGTAAGTTGAATGACCTTCTCGTCAGGTGTAACGACAAGTATTTTCTCAATGAGTCTCGATGATTGAATGGTGTTAACCACATCTTCAAGCATCAGGAGAGTAAGTGTCTCACGTTTTTCGGGATCTAAAATGCTTGATAGACGTGACTTTGAGTCTCGAAGAAGTTTCACAGGAATCACGGCGTAGATGCCCGACATTTTCTGATCGACCTACAAATATCCTAATGATCTCAGAGCTGTCTCAGCCAGAGCTATCTTATCGTCAAGGTTTCCCATGATTGTATTAGTAACCACCACGTTTACACCGAGTTGTCTGATCGTCTCGGCTTGGTTCTCATCCCTTTTATCAATGATGAAGGAGTCGAGGAAATCCATATACAACTCAGCGACGGCACGAGTAGATACCTCAAGTCCCAAACCCGACATGATTTTGTCTGCGGGACCTTTAACTGGTGCTCCTCCAACAATAGGGCTTACCCCTACTACCTTTGCATCGGTTTTTCTTAGAGCCTCTCGAACTCCAGGTACACTCAAAATGGTGCCGATACTAACAATCGGGTTGCTCGGGCACACTATCACGTAATCCGCCTCAGTCAGGGATTCAATAACACCCGGGGCAGGTTTCGACTCCTCTGCTCCAACGTATTTCACTCCCCTCACTGCATCCGATGCTCCCCTATGTACTAGATACTCCTCGAAGTGAATCAGCCCCTCATCCACAACGATGTGGGTGGCGAACGGATCGTTTGTCATCGGGATCACCTTAACCGAAACCCCAAGGGCCATAGCGTGCAGTGAGGTCACCTCGGAGAGGGTGTGGCCCTCCCCGAGGAGCTTGGTTCTACTCAAATGAGTAGCCAAGTCAGCGTCTCCCAAGTTGAACCAGGTTTCGTGTCCGAGTCTTCCAATGGCATTTAGGCAGTGAAACGTATCGTTACGTATTCCCCATCCCGTCTGCTCGTTCACTATGCCAGCGAGGGTGTAGGTGATTATATCGACGTCGGGGGACAGCCTTAGCCCATGTTGTTGGAAGTCGTCACCTGTGTTCACAATTACGGTTAGATCCTTAGCTGTTACGATTTTTATGAGGCCTTGAAGCAGCCGTGCGGCTCCGACTCCGCCAGCTAGGCAGGTGATTTTCGGCATCTCTTTAGCTAACGATTATGGGTATTTGAGTCAACTGCTACGCGGGTGCTGGATGTTCATTCGAGCGACTTGTTGGGATAGATTTGGTGTTCTATATTTTATATGAATTAAGGTGATGATGTTTTACACTATAAATTACGTCGAATTACCTTAAATCAAGGTTTACATCAGTAAAACATGCTTCCTTTTTTGCCAAGTGGGAGCGTATCAGCATCGGGGGCTGAAGAAGCCCCATTTTTATTAATAATGCGACCATGAAATTATCTAACATTATAACAATAACTAAATAGTTAATAGATTACTATATATTCATTAAAAACAATATTTATTATGTCGAGAAGGTATATAGGTAAATGATGCTGTAATTAAATCGATCAAAGATGAGTGGAATGGAAATCATGTGGTTTAGAGAGTATATTCACTACAAGGAGTCGTTAAACCGAGACGATACAGAAGCCTCGAGGGAGAAAAAACTCGAAATCATATTACCTGGTAACAAGATAGAAAAAAAGAGTAAAGCTGCCCCATAAGAAATTTGTTAACTTTTTGAGGTATTCTCAAATGACTGATCAATCTCTTTGCAAATCTAAGAATGAAGATGCGCGCGCGCAAAAAAAGCCATCAAAAAATAAGGATGGCAAATTGATGTTAGCAAATTCGTTAACTCTTGAAGGATACTTAACGACGGAGGATGATCTGGAATTCATATCGGCTCAGGCTCATCTTTTAGACTCAATATTTTATTAATCGATGAATGAATTCGCGTTCGCGACATTTATCTAAATGAAAATAAGTGTCTACTTAGTCTAACGCACGCGCCGACCCAGCCACTTACGAACCGAAGGAATCTCTGAAAGAGGCACCAAGAACACTACAGAGAGGTGCGATATCAGTAATGTTTTATTTTTTGACTACCATTCGACCTTGTCGTAGTAGCGCCACTGCGCCATGTCCCTGTTCTTAGCGAGGCTGAGGTAGTAACTCAGCCACTCAAGCTCGACGAAGAGGGTGAAGGGTGTCAGCAGGTTGTCCACCTCACCCCACTGGCTGTCGAGGATGATACCCCTGACGCCGTTCTGGGTGCACCAGTTGACGACGGCCTTCTCAAGCTCCCCCTCGTTCCCTCTGCTGCGGAGGAATATCGCGGGTGCCCCCGGGGCGAACATCTCCACGGGGCCGTGGCGGAACTCTGAGTAGTTAATAGGCGTCGCGTGGACCCAGCACATTTCCTGCAGGGTGCATATCGCGTACTGGTATGCGAGGCCCCAGTTGATACCACCGCCGAGGACGAACATATCCTTGTCATCCTTGAACTTGATAGCGGTCTTCTTTGCGAACTCCCTCGCCTTCGGGATCATTGGCAGTAGGATCGTCGGCAGCGACTCAGCAGCCTTAATCATCCTCCCCCCGACCTCGAAGCCCTTCTCCTTTAGCACCGTGCCGAAGAGGAGGTAGAGGGTCGTGAGCTTACCCATTGTGACTCCCCGTGCCTCAGTTCCGAAGCCTATGTCCCCTGCCTTGTTGATGACTGAGTCCTGCTTCTGGCTCAGCCCCATCGTGAAGGCCCCGTTCTTCTTCGCCCACTCCTGCGCCTTCACAACCTCCTTCGTCTTTCCGCTCTGCGAGATGAAGATGCAAGCCGAGCCTTCGTTCGCTGCCCAGGGCATACGCTCCAGAAACTCCCAACCGCTGTACTGTAGCACGGGGATGTCTGTATACTTCTCCGCGAGGTACCTGACGGGGAATTGCACACTGTAGCTTCCCCCACTCCCAACGAGGTAGAACCTCTCAGCCTTCGCCAGCTCCCTCCCCAGGCGCTGTATCTCGACCTTTGCGCCGAGGACCGCCTTAAGGCTCGCCTCGGTCACTCCATCCTTCAGCCAGTCGGGACGATAGGAATCCTCAGTAAGATAAGTCACCGGTTCACCCAAGACTCCGATAACACCTAAGCCGATACCACGGCGTGTAGGATAAAAGAGTTCGTGGACTAGGTGTTGAACCACCCAGAGTACTCCGTCTCAACCGAGAGGCCGTCGTGCGCGCGTCCTATACGAGACACTGACTATCCTTAGAGAACACTACGAGGGATAAGTGGAAACCCCACACACGCGCGTTTTAATAATCAGAAATATATTAAATCAATACCAACGAAGTAGACGTAGGAATCATGCACCTCTTACGGAAACGTGTAATCTTCATTGATAGACACAGAGAATCTCACTAAGAAGTTCGGAAATCTGACCGCTGTTGACCAACTCTCTATACATGTTGAAGAGGGGGAGGTCTTCGGATTCCTTGGACCCAATGGCGCTGGCAAGACTACAACGGTGAGAATGCTCTGCTGCCTAATATCCAAAACCAGCGGGGAGGCGAGTATTGCAGGCTATGATGTCGACAAAGAAGCGGATTCCATAAAAATACGGAAGCTAATCGGATACGTGCCTGACAACGTAGGCCTCTACGACGAACTCAGCGCCTATGACAACTTAGACTTCTACGGGAAACTCTACGATTGCACGGAAGCGCAAAGGAAGGAAAACATCCAACGTTTGCTCACGATGTTAGGTCTCTGGGAGAAGAAGGATGTTGCAGCGGGCACGTTCTCGAAAGGAATGAGGCAGAAACTCGCGATAGCACGTTCTCTTGTACACGATCCGCAGGTCCTTTTCATGGATGAGCCGACAGCGAACCTTGATCCAGAGGCCTCGAAGACGGTCAGGGACTTTATCCTCGACCTCAAGAAGGAGAAGAGAACCATATTTTTGAACACTCATAACCTCGACGAGGCCAAGAGGATCTGTGACCGGATAGCGATACTGAACACCAAACTGATGGCCGTGGGGACACCGGAGGAACTCGAGCGGTCGATAAGCGGTAAGAAGACCGAAATTCAGCTTGATCAGGTAAACGATGCAATTATAGCCACATTGAAGAGGCTGCCCCTTGGGAACATCGCCGCTGACGGCAACAAGCTGATCATCAACGTAACAAATCCAGAAAAAGAGAATCCCATAATCGTGAATGCAATAGTTCGAGCAGGTGGCCACATTCAATCTGTTATTGTTGTTGGCTCAACTCTGGAAGATGCCTATCTGAAACTGGTGAAGCAGATCAAATGAGACTCCTCAAATCGTGGATTATCGCATCGAAGGACTTCAAGGTATTCTTCAAGAAGAAGAATATAATCTACTCAATTTTCATCGTTCCCCTCATTGTCTCAATACTTTTTCCGGCTGTGGTCGAATTTGCCTGGCATAGAAACGGTGCAAGTGGAATCCCAGGGTCGGTTCTTACGATACTTCTACCGGCGTTTACATTCTTTTATCTCATTCTCGCAGGTATGATTCCAACGACTATTGCATCATATAGCATTGTTGGTGAGAAGGTCGAAAAGAGCTTAGAGCCACTACTGGCCACACCCACCACTGATGGCGAAATCTTGTTCGGAAAGGGGATCTCAGCATTCCTACCTCCAATAGCGTCCATCTTAGGCGGAGCCGTACTCTATATGGTTCTCATGGATCTGATCACATATGCAACCTTGGGCTACTACTTTTTCCCCAACTGGAACACTGGTATAGTACTTTTCCTTTTGGTTCCCCTCGCAGTTGTAATGAGTGTTGAATGGAATGTCATCATCTCTGCGAGGGTGAGCGATGTACGTGTAGCGCAACAGGTGGGAGTTCTCTTGATGCTCCCCTTCGGAGGGATCTACGTAGCAGGCGAACTTGGTCTAATTAATCTCGGTGTGGCTAGCAACCTCCTCATCATTACTGGCATTCTCTTGATAATTGACGTGCTTCTCCTTTACGTTGCGAAGGCTACATTCCGCAGAGAGGAGATACTAACAAAATGGAAGTAATGACTTGATTTATAAGAATAGATAGAGGAGTTGAAAAATATGGATAATATGAAATTAAGGCTTATCTTAATGGGCTGTATCCTCACCGTGATTGGCGTAATCCTGCTAATTCGAAATGGCTTCTCAACGCCTCTCGTCGGAATACTCGTCTTAGGAATAGTATTAGCTACAGTTGGGATTGTTTGGAACCCTCGGAAGCACACGCAATCTAGTTCAACCTAGGAAATTCACCAGATTTCAGCAGCACGCGCATTGCCCGGAGAACGCCGGGGCATTGTGCTTGCACAGTTTCTCAGCGCGGGCGCTCGAATTTTACACTACAATGTGGAGACAACATCGGACATCTTCTATCGACCAGATTGGGCCTAACAACTCTCTTACTAAATATTGGGGGATCTCAGGAGTTGCTTCCTCCTGCAATTCGAGGATACATGTTAGTTGCTCTCGGTTTAGTAGCCCCGTATATTTTGTTCAGAACAATTTATTGGAGCAGTCTTCAGGGAGCAATCATATTTGTTAGACCTTTAACCGAAGAAGAAATACCGCATCACATAAGTTCGGAATATAATCTCTTTTGGGACTATCATATTGCAGCGTATAAATATGCTATTGGTGAACCACTATACATGATGGATATCGAATTAAGATAGTTATATTTTTTGGTTTGATGGCTATCTTAGGCTTTATTGTCTTAGCAATCTTAAATAAGTAAAGAATCTCCAAATGAACTCTTAGGATTATTTTTGTGTGTGGGGATAAGTAGAAACCTAAAATTTGGTTATCTGTCCCAAAAAGGGTGGATTAGATGTCTAGCTTGAGGGCTTCCTTGAGCCCCTTGTAGCGGTTCCTGATGGTGACTTCGGTCACACCCGCTGCGTCCGCTATCATCTTCTGGGTCCTCTTCTCCTCGTTCATCACGCAGGCGATGTAGAGCGCGGCTGCGGCTAGGCCCATTGGGTCCTTGCCGGCTGTGGTGCGCTTCCTCTCAGCCTGCTCGAGGAGGTTGACGGCTGTCTGCTGTGTCCTCTCGCCGATGTTGACCTTCGCGGCGATCTTGGGAACCCTATACTGGGCCTTCGGGATCGGCATCTGAATGGTGAGCTCCCTGAGCAGTAGCCTGTAGCAGCGGGCGAGGTCCTTCTTGTCTATGGTGGAGACCTTGGCGAGCTCGCGTAGTGTCCTAGGTGTTCCGGTAGCGCGGCATGCGGCGTAGAGGCTGGCAGCGGCTATGGCTGAGATGCTGCGACCCCTTACGAGGCCCTTCTCAAGTGCCTTTCTGTAGATGACTGCTGCGCGTTCCTTGACCTGCTTTGGGATGTGTAGCTTATCGCAGAGTCTGCTGAGCTCGGTCATTGCGTGGCTGAGGTTACGGTCGACGCTGCTCTGGTAGCTGCTCCTAATATGCCACTTCTTGAGGCGGAGCATCTGGAACATGGTCTTACTGGGTATGGTTCTTCCGAAGGCGTCCTTGCCGACCTGCCCAATCATGGTGCTGAGTCCCTTGTCGTGCACACTGAAGCTGAGAGGCATGCCGACGCGGCTCCGGCTCTCGCGTTCATCCTGGCTGAAAGCCCTCCACTCGGGGCCGTCGTTCATCATGTTGTCCGCCATGACTAGGCCGCACCCTCCGCAGATCTTCTCGCCGGTGTCGTTGTCTATGATTACGTTCTTCGACCCGCACTCTGGGCATACATCTGTTGAGTTCTGCTCGGTTTTGACTATCATTGTTTTTTCCCTTTTTCCTGCTCGCTTATCTGCGGAATATTCCAATTACTGTCGGAATCGGGTTCCGCGACCCATAGAGTATGGCATCACTCTACATCTAGTATTTAATACTTACCTCTATACATATAATAGCGCAGAATATATAGGCGACCTTTGAACATTTACTAGTATTAACGATAACCCAAAAATGGGTATATTTGTAGCTTTTAGTTACATCTCAGGCACTAAAGTCTCGCTTTTAACTGTTCCGGGGAAATATTCCTGCAGGAATAAAAGGATATTTGCATTTCCTGCGCGCGGGTAACATTTAATCGCTCTCACGGGTGAATGGACTTCATGAGCGAGATTCCAAACGTAGGTATCGCCGTCATCGGCGGCTCCGCGAACATGAACGCGAAGTTCCCGGAAGACTTCCCCGGCGTCGAGGTCCTCACGAAGGACATCGTTTATGACACACCCTTCGGCCCCTCCGCCCCATTCACGCATGCCAAGATCAATGGACGCGAATTCCTCAGTGTCCCATTCCACGGCATAACCAATTCAATAAAGAACACGGAGCCAAACAGCGCCGGTGAGCGCGTTTTCTATGTCCTCTGGAAGGCTGGAGTGAAGAAGATACTCGGCACCGCCCTCTGTGGCTCCTCCAGCAGGCTCCTCGATCCAGCGGACGCCGTCATCCCCGACGGTTTCGTCGACTACACTACTAAGAGGTGTCAGGCCTTCTACAGGGCGCTGGAGTCGAAAGGCGTCGAGGTGGAGAGGACGAGCTACCGTCTCCACCAAGCCTTCTGCCCTGAGCTGAGCAAGAGCCTCTACATGAACGTGAAGAAGGCGGGATTCCCCCGGGTATTCCAGAGAGGCGTCGTCGGCGTCGCCGAGGGCCCCCACCTCGAGTCCCCAGACGAGGTACGAATCAGGTACACGAACGCGGGAATAGACGTTGTCACGATGAACCTAGTCCCCGAGATCTACTTCGCCCGGGAGATCGGCGCCTGCTACGCCTGCGTCGAGGTCGTCTCCAACTACGGTGAGGGATGCGTCTCCACCACGTGGGAGGGGAAGATGGCCTTCAGCGACTTCCAGGCGATGTGGGCGAAGCCGACAGGGCAGGCGCTCCTAGATACAGTCGCAGAGACCGACCCAGAATCCGACGAGTGCAGCTGCATGACATACCGGTGGAAGTCTATATTCGGCTAGCGGAGCTCGGAGATCAGCTTCTCCGACTCCGTAGCCACGTGATCCTCTGCGCGCCTAGCGTAACCACTTGTTAATCCCTCATTGAATGGTTTGAAAAAGGTTTTCGAGGCTCCCACGCAATACTTAAGTGCCCCAAACCGGTTTACAACCTTTGGTTTACATCCAGTGTCGAACAAGAAGCGGGCACAGCGGAAGGACTTCGAGAAGGTAGTAGGAGTACTGGGTAATCCTGTTCGACGAAACATCATAAAAAAGCTTAGCGAAGGTCCTGACTATACCCTCCGCCTAAGCAACGAGCTGAACATCAACCAGCAGCTCGCCGCGAAGCACCTCAAGGTGATACAGGACGCGGAGCTGGTCGACGTTGTCCGCCAGAAGAGCACCCTAGGCGCTGACAAGAACGTCTTCCACCTAAACAAGTTCTACAGCCTCCAAATAGACTTCAGCCCAAGCCTATACAATGAGAGGCTCATCAGCTTCAACAACCCCCGCCAGTGGATACAGGAGGACAACTACATGGAGAAGCTGGAGGAGCAGGTGAAGGACATCGACGATGATGAGAAAGATGTCGAAGCCGTGCCCCCACTTCGCCAAATAGTTGAGATGATAGACGAGGAGCTCGATGGCCTTGAGAAGAGGCGGGCGAGACTACTCTACATCCGTAACCTCGCGGTCGGTGCCACAAAAGGTGCCATAGAGGAACTGGACCGGAAGAAGAAGCAGATAATTCAACATCTAGTAGACATCGGCCCCACGAGCATAGAGGTGCTAAGCAAGACATTCCAGCTAAACGAGTCCGACCTTCGGGACGTGGTCTCCGAGCTCGAGAAGGAGGGCCTCGTCTCACGAGACGAGAATTTTATAAGTCTGAACACGTGACCTACTCTAGGTCACCGAAAGGTTTTATATTGCGGTAGGTATACAACTATCGGTTTACAACCAGAAGTGGTACACCGATGGCGAATATTTACTCGACTATAAGCTACATCTTCACAGATACTCGCGCCATTCATGTATCGCTTAAAATCAATGAGATGATCGAATGAGTGCACAAAATGGAAATCAGCCCATATACATCCTCAAGGAAGGAACCGAGAGGAACACGGGCAATGATGCTCGCGGCAACAACATCATGGCCGCGAGGATCGTAGCTGAGGCGGTCAAGACGAGCCTCGGCCCTAAGGGAATGGACAAGATGCTCGTCGACAGTTTCGGCGACGTCACAATCACTAACGATGGCGCTACGATGCTGAAGGAGATGGACATCCAGCACCCCGCTGCTAAGATGATGGTTGAGGTCTCGAAGACCCAGGACACTGAGGTCGGCGACGGCACAACGACAGTCGTCGTACTTGCGGGCGAGCTGCTCGGCAAAGCGTCTGACCTCATGGAGAAGAAGGTCCATCCAACCGTCATCATCGACGGCTACAGGGACGCACAGGAGCAGGCCCTGAAGATTCTCGACGACATCGCCATTAAGGTGAAGCCAAAGGACAGGGAGACTTTGAAGAGGGTCGCCAAGACCACTATGGCGACGAAGCTCGTCAGCAGCCACAGTGGCTACCTCTCCGAAGTAGCGGTCGACGCGGTCCTCCAGGTCGCCGAGGAGTCGAACGGTGGCTGGAAGGTCGACCTTGACATGATCAAGGTCGAGAAGAAGCCCGGCGGCTCCATGACGGACACCGCTATGATCAAGGGTCTCGTCATCGACAAGGAGGTCGCCCACAGCGACATGCCTAGGCACGTCCACAAGGCGAAGATCGGCCTCCTCGACGCCGCGATGGAGATCGAAAAGACCGAGTTCACCAGCAAGATCAGCATAGAGTCCCCAGACGAGATGCAGGGCTATCTCGACCAGGAGGAGAAGATGCTCCGCGACATGGTCGCCAAGGTGAAGGGCGCGGGAATAAACGTGCTCCTCTGCCAGAAGGGCATCGACGACATGGTACAGCACTTCCTCGCACGCGAGGGCATCATGGCAGCGCGCAGGCTCAAGAAGAGCGACATGGAGGCCCTCGCAAAGGCAACGGGTGCCAAAGTAGTCAGTAGCGTCGACGAGCTCTCCGCATCGGACGCCGGATACGCCGACTCCGTAGAGGAGAAGAAGATCGGCTCGGACAAGCTCATCTTCATCGAGGGCTGCAAGAACCCGAAGGCCGTAAGCATACTCATACGTGGTGGTACCGAGAGGATCGTCGACGAGGCCGAGAGGAGCATGCATGATGCCCTCTGCGTAGTCAAGGACGTCGTCGAGGAGCCCAAAATTGTCGCCGGCGGAGGTGCCGTCGACATCGAGATCGCTAGGAAGCTTAGGGCATACGCCGAGAAACTCAAGGGAAGGGAAAGACTCGCTGTTGCGGCGTTCGCTGACGCGATAGAAGTCATCCCCATGACCCTGGCCGAGAATGCGGGTATGGACCCCATAGACGCAATGGCCGAGCTCCAGAGCCGCCACGCCAAGGGCGAGAAGTGGGCTGGGGTCGAGGCGCTACAGAGCAGGATCGCGGACATGGAGAAGATAGAGGTCATCGAACCGATGGTCGTCAAGGCGCAGGCCATAAAGTCCGCCACCGAGGCGGCGACTATGCTCCTAAAGATAGACGACGTGATCGCGTCCACGAAGAGCAAGGGCCCGCCACCAGGTGCTGAAGGCATGGGTGGTGGAATGGGCGGTATGGGTGGCATGGGTGGCATGCCCCCCATGATGTAGGTGAAACATAATGGCATACCAAGGTAACCAGCAGGTCATAGTCCTCAAGGAGGACACAAAGAGGAGCCGCGGACGGGACGCGCGCCGCAGCAACATGATGGCGGGACAGATAGTAGCCGAGGTGCTCAAGACGACCCTCGGCCCCCGCGGCATGGACAAGATGCTCGTCGATAGCCTCGGTGACATCACCATCACAAGCGATGGCGCCAAGGTACTCGAAGAGATCGATGTACAGCACCCAGCGGCCAAGATGATAATCGAGGTCGCCAAGACCCAGGACAAGGAGGTTGGCGACGGTACAACCACCGCGGTCATCTTCGCAGGCGAGCTGTTGAAGAAGGCGGGCGAGCTGCTAGAGCAGGAGATTCACCCAAGCATCGTCATCAGCGGGTACCAGAAGGCAGCCGACAAGGCCCTGGAGGTCCTCGAAAAGGTCGCCATCCCCGTAGACATGGAGGACAGGGAAACTCTGATCAAGCTCGCCAGCACCTCAATGAGGAGCAAAGCGGTGAGCAGCGACAGGGTACACCTCGCAGGAGTGGTCGTCGATGCGATCAAGCAAATCATCGAAACACGCGATGGCGTTGTCATTGCCGACGTCGACAACGTCCAGATCGTGAAGAAAGAGGGTAAGAGCCTCAAGGAGACCGAGCTCATAAGAGGTATAATCGTCGATAAGGAAGTAATCCACGATGGGATGCCTAAGAAGCTCAAGAACGCTAAGATCGCCCTCCTAAACGCCGCGATTGAGATCGAGAAGACCGAGATCGACGCCGAGATCAGGATAAAGACCCCTGATGGTGTCAAGGCCTTCTTGGACCAGGAGACCGAGATGCTGAAAAAGATGGTTGATCAGGTC